>Ga0118677_10008703_pt1 | contig 16172 bp, 15 predicted proteins | sample AliMusrvi5mmetaG_FD_86154 | JGI IMG/M metagenome (GOLD analysis project Ga0118677, IMG submission 86154) | reverse complement strand
CGCCGAAGCCGGCCACGACAGCCAAACCTTTCACCTTGCCAAAGCCCGCCACCGCACCAAAGCCTGCCACCGCACCAAAGCCGGCCGTCGTGCCCAAGCCCGCCGTCGTGCCCAAGCCGGCCGTTGTGCCGCCGTCCGCGCCCAAGCCGCCGCCCGCAACCCCCGCGGCCAAGCCCGCGCCTGCCGCAGCGGTCGATTCAAGCCGCATTCTGAACCGGATTCTTGGCAACGAAGAACTTGAGGTTTTCGTCCACATTGATGTCCTTGAGTTCCTCCCGGTCAACGCACTGCCTCAGGTGCCCAAATCGCAACCCTGACACCAGCCTCACATCCCATCATGTCCTGGTTCTCCCAGAATTACGAAAAGGCCGCCATTGGCGGTGCCGCCGTTGCCGCCCTTGGTTTTGTTCTCCTGGGTTGGTCCAAGGTCGGCAGCGTTCCTAACGATTTTGCCGCCGCCCCCAAAGGGTCCGGCAATAGCAATCCCGCCGTCCCAAGCGCGGATCTCGTCGCCAAGGCCGTCGCCTCGCTCGGGCTCTCCCGCACTTGGAACCAGGCCGAAGTGGACGGGCGTCCCGTGGACCTGTTCACCGGCATCCCGCTGTTCCTCAAGAAGGATGAACCCACCAAGGCGTTCGATCCCTACAAGAGCCCGCCGATCCATCCGCCAATCCCTAACATTTGGTGGATCCAGCACAATCTCGATCCCGGCTTTGCCGATTCCCCAGGCCGCGACGCCGATGACGACGGCTTCACCAATCTGGAGGAATTCCTCGCCAAGACCGATCCCAACGATTCCAAATCCCACCCGCCACTGATCAACAAGTTGAAGTACCATACCGATGAGAGCCTCAAGTGGTTCATCCGCCCGGGCTATCAGGAAGGCGAAAAATCCCCGTTCAAATACGGTGACGACGGCGGCGTCGGCGCGGGGGGACTTCTCAACTATAGGAACAAAACCAAGGAGGCTATCAATATCGGCGATATCTTCTTCGCGGATGGGGCGGCGAAAGATCGCTTCAAATACCTCGGCTCGGTCAAACGCAAGGAAATGAACAAAGCCATCAACCTGGAAGTGGAACTCACCTACGCCAGAATCGAGGACCAGAAGCCTAACAAGAAGGGAACCGTCTACGAACCCCTTCACAACTTCCCCGAGGGCGACGTCCAGAAATGGGCCCAATTCGATCGCAAGGCCGTGCTTTCGCTGGAAGCCATCGGCAAGGAAGGCAGCGACGAAAAGATCGAGGAAAACACCGCCTTCGGCCTGCCGTTTGATAGCCCCAAGAAAGATTACCTTCTCAAGAAAGTGACTCCGGACAGCGTCGAAGTCCAATACACCGACCCCGCCACTGGCGCCAAGAAGACCGCCACCATCCGCAAGGGCTCATTCCCGGAGCAAGCCCCCTGATTTTTTCAGATATTCCTTTTCAAACAGCACAAACATCGTCAAAAACCGCCAGCAAATCATGCAAAAATGCCCAATGTATCGATCCAGTCGCACTGCCATCGCATTGATGTCAGTGGCCTCCGCCCTGCCCGTCACCATCACCGTCGCCACTGCCGGGGAAGGTGGCGGCACCACCCATCTCAGCGCCCTGGCAGAGCGTGAGATGATCCGCCGCCAACAGGCGGTCACCGAAGCGGACCGGTTGCTGAGTGAGGGGCGCGGCGCCTATCAGAAGAAGGACTACCAGCAAGCCTACGACAAGTTCAAGGAGGGTCTCAACAAGCTACCGGAGGCGCCGATGCTTGACGACCGGCGCGCGGCGCTCAAGGCACACCTGGCCGATGCCGGGGTGGCCCTCGCCCAGCAGTTCCGCCGCCAGGGCGGCAACGATCCGAAGAAGGGCGGCAAAGGCACATACGAGGATGCGCGCGCGCTGCTTGACGACGTGCTGGAAGCCGACCCGGAGAATGCCGCCGCCAAGCGCGAACTGGGATATCTGGATGACCCGATCCGCACCAATCCGGCGCTGGATTACAAGCACACCCAAAACGTCGATGCCGTTCGGCGGGGCCTCTATACCGCCGAGGGAGCCTACAACCTCGGCAAGTACGACGAAGCCAAGCGCGAATATGAGAAGGTGCTGCGCATCGACGGCTACAACACCGCGGCCCGCCGCGGTTTGGAAGCGCTTGCTTCGGCCAAGTCCGCCTACTATCGGGCCGCGTACGATCACACCCGCGCCGAGTTGCTCATGGAAGTGGACAAGGCTTGGGAACTGTCCCTGCCGGCCGAAGGCCCGACCGGCGGCGGCTTGAATCCCGACACCAAGACGGTGAGTTCGGGCATCGCTTACATCAACGAGAAGCTGCGGCGCATCATCATCCCCAACATCGCCTTTGATGACATCACGGTGGATGAGGCGGTGGATTTCCTGCGCCTGCGGGCGGCCGAACTCGACACCCTGGAAACCGATCCGTCCCGCAAGGGGGTGAATTTCCTGATTCGCAAGCCGCAACCCGCCGCGGGTGGCGACGCCGCGGTGGAACCCGAGGGCGGCGTCGGCATGGGCGGCAACCCGGGCGCGCTGCGCATCAAGTCGCTCCGGCTCACCAACATTCCGCTCGGCCAGGCTCTCAAGTACATTTGTGACCAAACCAACCTGCGCTCCAAGGTGGATGATTTCGCCGTCACCCTGGTGCCGCGCACCGAGACGGGCAATGAGATGTTCACCCGCACGTTCCGCGTGCCCCCGGGTTTCGCCGACACGCTTTCGGCCGGCGAGGGTGGTGGCGCCGCGGCCCCGGCCGATCCCTTCGCCGGCGGCGGCGGCGGTGAGAAACCGGGTTTGAAAGCCCGTCCGGCGATCATTGAAATTCTCAAGAAGAATGGCATCAGCTTCGGCGAAGGCAGTTCGGCAACCCTCAGCTCCGGCGGGCTGCTTGTCACCAACACGGCCGCCGAACTCGACAAGATCGAGCAGATCGTCGACACCACCAACACCACCCAGCCGCGGCAGGTCAAGATCACCACCAAGTTTGTCGAGATCTCCCAGGAAAACAGCGACGAACTGAGCTTCGACTGGCTGGTCACCCCCTTCGGCCTCAATAGCGCGGGCACCTTGTTCGGCAGTGGCGGCACCATCGGCAACGGCATGATCCGCCAAGCCAACGACTTCGTCAATCCGGTCAGCGGCGTGTCCATTCCGGGCATCCCCTCCAATCCGGTCCTGCCGGTCAGCAACATCAGCACGGCCGACCTGCGCAGCGGTGACGGCGCGGTCAGTCGCGACAGCATCGACGCGATTCTGAACAATCCCTTGCGCACCAACAGCCGCACCAACGTGGCGCCGGGCATCGCGGCCATCACCGGCCTGTTCTCGGACGGCCAGGTGCAGCTCATCATGCGCGGCCTCGCCCAGAAGAAGGGCTCCGACCTGATGACCGCGCCGTCGGTGACGGCCAAGAGCACCCAGAAGGCGACCATTGAAATCATCCGGGAGATGCGCTATCCGACGGAATACGAGCCGCCGCAACTGCCGCAGCAAAACAACAACGGCGGCGCGATCATTGGCGGCGGCGGTGGCCGCGGCGGCGGCGGCATTGCCACTCCGGCAACCCCCTCGGCATGGGAAAACCGCAACACCGGCGTCACCCTGGAAGTCGTGCCTAACATCACCGACAACAACTACGTCATCGACCTGCAAATGGCGCCGGAAATCGTCGAGTTCGAGGGATTCATCAACTACGGCAGTCCGATCATGGCGCCCTCCACGGATGTCTTTGGCAATCCGACCACCACCGTGATCACGGAGAACCGCATCGAAATGCCGGTGTGGTCCACCCGCCGGGTCAACACCTCCCTGTCCATCTACGACGGCTACACCGTGGCGGTCGGGGGCTTGATTCGCGAGGACGTGCAGAACGTGCAGGACAGCGTGCCGATCTTCGGCTCCATTCCGATCATCGGGCGGCTCTTCCAGTCCAAGTCGGAGAACCACATCAAGACCAACCTCATCGTCTTCGTCACGGCGCAGATCATCGATGCCACCGGCCGTCCGCTGCGCGGCATCGACACGCAACCGGTGCTGCCAACCCCGGACGTTCCCGTCACCGCGCCAGGCGAGGTGCTGCCGCCGATTGAATGAGTCACCGGGGGATTGAATTTGTCAGGGGGTGGTGAGGCAATTCTCCACCCCCTGATTCTTGCCATCAAACGTCCGCGCCGCAGGGCCATGCGCCATTTCCCGACCCTGCTGTTTTTCGGCTGGATCTGTTGGATTGTCTATCTGGCGGACACCGCTCAGGGCTGTGTCTTTTTCGATCTGGTCAGGCGCATGCCCAACGGCGACAAACTGGGCCACTTCGGCTTGTTCGGAACACTGGCCCTGCTGCTCAACCATTCGTTGAACTATCGCAGGATTCGCCTCGGCCGCTGGTCTATCCAGTGGGGCGCGCTCATGGTCATGGGCTTTGCCATCGCCGAGGAATCGACCCAGTGGTTTCTGCCCGCCCGGACCTTCGATCTTTGCGATATCCTTGCCGACGCGTGCGGCGTCACGGTCCTCTCCCTCATTCAGTTAGAGCGGAGAAATCGCCGCGCTGCCGTGAGTCGCACATAAAATGCCAAATCGAGGTTTTTTTGTGGCGTAGTCCTTGCCATTGCCGACGCGGGCGGCTACGCCATCCGCCGCCATGGCAAGTATTGGAGCGATTTCATTTCCACAGAACGGCTATGATGCCGTGATTTTCGATTGTGACGGCACCTTGGTTGATTCCATGCCGGCGCATTTTGAGGCATGGTGCGACGCGCTCGCGGTTTACGGCGCGAGCGGGGTGTTGCGAGAGGATGTGTTTTTCGCCATGGGCGGCCGCCCGTCCCGCGATATTGTGATGGAAATCAATGAACTTTACGGACTGAAACTGGACCCGGAGGCCATCGCCCTCGCCAAACGCGAGGCGTTTTTCAAGCGCATGGGCTCCATCACCCTGATCGATGAGGTGGCAGCCTTTGCCGAGTCGCTGCGCGGTAGGGTTCCGATGGCGATTGCCTCGGGCAGCACCCGCCGGGTGGTTGAAAAAACACTACAGCGCCTCGGAGTGTCCGATTGGTTCGATGAAGTGGTCACCTCGGAGGAGGTGGCCGAGGGCAAACCCGCGCCGGATATTTTCCTCCATGCCGCCAAATTGCTCGGCGTGACGCCGGTCAAGTGCCTCGTCCTGGAAGACGCTCCAGCCGGCATCCTGGCCGCCCAACGCGCTGGCATGCAAGTGGTTGCCATTCCCATGACGATTGCGGAGATCGGCGTTTGACACGCCGGAGGCGAGCGGAAATTTTCGCAGGGGACGGATTTCGGGCTTGCCAAGCGGGGGGTGTTTCTATTGCTTTGCTCATGGCGGAGATTTCCCTAGGCCTTTCATTTGACGACGTGCTGCTGGTGCCGGCATTGAGCGCGGTACTGCCTGCGGAGGTGGATATTGCCACGCAGGTGACGGCGGACATCGCCTTGCGCATTCCGGTGGTTTCCGCCGCGATGGATACGGTTTCCGAGCATGATTTGGCGGTCGCCCTGGCCCGGGAGGGCGGCATGGGCGTCATTCACCGCGCCTGCACCATCGATGAGCAGGCGGCGATGGTTTCCAGGGTCAAGCGTTCGGAAAATGCCGTCATTCAAAAGCCACTGACTGTACGCAAGGAGCATGGTGTGGATCACGTCCGTGCCCTCATGGCCAGCAACGGGTTTTCCGGTTTCCCGGTGGTTTCCGCGGATGGCTTGTTAGATGGCATGGTCACCGCCCGCGACGTCCGTTATTTGGACCGGCAGGATGCCCGGGTCGCCGATGTGATGACCCCGCGGGAAAAACTCATCACCGCGCCGGCACGCACCAGTCTCGAGGAAGCCCGGCGCATTCTCTATCAGAATCGCATCGAAAAGCTGCCCTTGGTCGATGCCGCGGGACATCTGGTGGGACTCATCACGGGTTCTGACATCGAGAAGCGCATCACCTTCACCAATGCCGCGAAGGATCAGAACGGCCAGCTCCGCTGCGGCGGGGCGGTCGGCGTGGGACCCGACAGCGTTGCACGCGGGCGGGCCTTGATCGATGCCGGGGCGGATGCGCTCTTCATTGATGCGGCCACCGGACATACGCGCCACGTCATGAAGGTGATCTCACAACTGCGCGAATTGTCGGATCGGCCGGTGGTGGCTGGCAACGTCGTGACCGAGCAGGGCGCGCGGGATTTGGTGGCCGCCGGGGCCGGCGCGGTGAAAGTCGGGGTCGGGCCCGGTTCGATATGTACCACCCGGATCATTGCCGGAGTGGGCATGCCGCAGTTCAGCGCGATTCAGCATGTGGCCGGCTACTGCCGCGAACACGGCGTGAAGGTGATTGCCGATGGTGGCATCCGCTATTCGGGCGACATTGTCAAAGCCATCGCCGCCGGGGCGGATCTGGTCATGCTCGGGTCGCTGTTGGCAGGCACCCAGGAAAGTCCGGGGCAGATGGTGCAATCCCAGGGCCGGCGTTTCAAGGCATACCGCGGCATGGGTTCCATCGGTGCCATGCAGAAAGGTGCCGGTGATCGCTATGGCCAGAACAGTTCCGGAAAACTCGTCGCCGAGGGAGTTGAGGGCCGGGTGCCCTACATCGGCCCGCTTTCCGACGTGATCTTCCAACTCATGGGCGGGCTGCGGTCCGGCATGGGCTATGTGGGAGCCTCCACCCTGGCGGAGTTGCGCGAGCACGCCACTTACGTCCGCATCACCGCGGGCGGCTTGCGCGAGAGTCATGTGCACGATGTGGTCATGACCGAGGAACCTAGCAATTATCAGCCGATCAGTTGATCGCCACACCCACTCTTTCTCTCACGATGCACGACCGACACCACGTGGCTGTTCTCGATTTCGGCTCGCAATACACCCAGCTCATTGTGCGCCGGGTTCGCGAGTTGGGATTTTTCGCCAAGCTCCATGCAATCGAGGATTTTCCTGACATCGGGCACCCCGGCGCGATCATTCTATCAGGCGGTCCGCGCAGCACCAGCGAGGCGGATGCGCCGGACCTGGACTTTGCGGCACTGATGGGTTTCGGGGTGCCGGTGCTCGGCGTCTGTTATGGGATGCAACTGCTCAACATCAAGTTCGGTGGCACGGTGGTGGCCAGCAACCGCCGCGAGTATGGACCGGCCGATCTTTTCCCGAGCGAGTGCAGCGGGCTTTACGAAGGCATTTCACCCTCGTCGCAAGTGTGGATGAGCCACTCGGACACCGTGAAAGTGATTCCTAACGGGGCCAAGGTGATTGCCACCAACCAGCATGGCACACCGGTTTCGTTGCAATGGAACGAACGCTTCTTTGGCATTCAGTTTCACCCGGAGGTCACTCACAGTCACGAGGGCTTGCGCATCCTCCACAATTTCCTCCTGCATGCCAAAGAACTCCTGCCATTCCGCATCGATGATTTCAAACGCGAGATCATCGAGGGCATCCGCCAACAGGTGGCGGGCAAGCAGATTGTGTGCGGCGTTTCCGGCGGCGTGGATAGCACGGTGCTCGCGGTGTTGCTTCACGAGGCCGGCGCGAAAGTCCGCCCGATCTTTGTGGATCACGGCTTGATGCGCAAGGACGAGGGCGAGGAGGTCCGCAGCAACTTCCACCGCATGGGCGTGCCGATCGAGACGGTCGATTGCGCCGAGCGATTCCTAACAGCTCTAGCCGGGGTTGAGGATCCCGAGAAAAAGCGCGTCATCATCGGCAACCTGTTCATCGACGTGTTCTGGGATGCTGTGGGGGATGCGGAAATGTTGGCCCAGGGCACGCTCTATCCCGACGTGATCGAAAGCGCGTCGAATGCCAAGTCCAAGGCCTCCAAGATCAAGACTCATCACAACCGAGTGGACCGCATATTGGAATTGCAGGCGCAGGGCAAGGTGTTGGAGCCGCTGGCCGAGTTGTTCAAGGACGAGGTCCGCGCGCTAGGCGCCTCGCTGGGCATTCCGCATGATATTCTCCAACGCCATCCATTCCCCGGCCCCGGCCTGGCCGTGCGTTGTCCCGGCGAGGTGCGCGAGGACAAATTGCGCATCATCCGCGAGTGCGATGCGATCTTCATCTCGCGCCTCAAGGTCCACGGTTGGTATGACAAGGTCTGGCAGGCCTACGCCGCCCTCATCCCCGTCAAGACCGTCGGCGTCAAGGGCGACGAGCGCAGCTACGAGTGGGCCATCTCCCTGCGCGCCGTCATTTCCGAAGACGCCATGACCGCCGACTGGGTCGAACTGCCGTATTCCATTTTGCGCGAAACCAGCCACCGCATCCTCAACGAGGTCAAGGGCATCAACCGCGTGCTCTACGACGTCTCCACCAAACCCCCGGCCAGCATCGAGTGGGAGTGACAAGTCGCTTATCTAGCGAGGCTTCGCCTCAGACCCAAGACGCAAGACTTGAAGACACAAGACAAGAAAATTTGACCTAACGACAGCATCTTTGGCTCTTCAAGGACTCTAGCGGGGCTCCGCCTCAGACACAAGACACAAGACACAAGACGAAGAACTTGACCTAACGACAACACATTTCACTTTTCAAGGACTCTGGCGTGAGGCGCGGCGGTCGACTCGAAGAACAGCGTGAACTCCCGGCGGTTGTAGGTGAGGTGGGTTTGTGCGAACAAGCGGAGGCCGCCGGTTGCGGCGAGGGCGGTGACGGACGCGCACAAGCGATCGATGTCTCCCAGTGTGCCGGCCCCGGCGGTCTTGAGCGTGAAAATCACCAGGCCGCCTGGCTTGAGATGCCTTGTTAGGTTGAGCACCGACTTGATGGAGTCCTGCGCGGCACCATTCATATCGGATAGGATCGCGTCATAGCGGGCATCCGGTTGCGGTTGAAAGGTGGCGGCATCACCGCACACAAAGCGCAGGGAAGGGGTGTGAGCGAGGCTTGGGTGGAGGGGCGCGCGGTCCACTGCGGTGACGCGGTACCCTCTGGCCAACAGTTCCGAAGTCATCCCGCCGGGGCTTGCGCCGAGTTCCAGCCAGTGGGCTTGCTCCGGCGGCGGGGGCCGGTGGAGGCGCAGGTAATGGAGGGCCTCGGCGATTTTCGCGCCGGCGCGGCTGATGGTTTCGGCGGGATTCCGGCCAATGAAACGGGTGCCTCCCGGATGGAATCCGTTAGAAAGGCGCGGGCTTTGAATGCCGCAAAAAAGTCCCTCCTTGCCAAGCAGGCAAAACAGCGTGGGCGCGTCCGGGTCTTGCGCCTCGGCCTCGGGTGGTGCCTGCGCGGGTGGCGGGAACAGTTGCAGGGCACGCCCGCGCAGATTGGAGGCGAGCTTCTTGTAATAGGAATCCCGCGAGCCCGGATCGAGCAGGCCGATGAGAAGGGCTTGGAGAGGCAGGGCGGCGAATTTCCGCGCCAGGGTTTGGGCGGCCTTTTCCACAAAACCATCCATGGCGCGCGGGCAGCATGGCCAACTGTGATGCACCGGAACGTTCCACCTGATAAACCGGGCAACCGTGGACTGGCACAGCGTCGACGGCGCGCCGGGCCGGATCAGATAGTATTCATGGCCCAGTTTCGTGCAGCCCGGCGTGTCCAGCAGACGGATGATTTCCGGGACGGTGTCGGCAAAAACCTCGGAGATGCGCAGCAGCCATGGCACAGACGGCGGCGGTGAAAGGTGGGGATTCAAGAGCGTGGAGTTGGAGGAACACTCGCAGCATGATCCGGTTCTCCGCATTTGAAAACCACCAATCGCCTTGTGCAGGGCCGGCAAAGAAAATGGGTTGGCAAGCGGCGCGAGATGCGGCAGGGTGGTGTTACCATGATTCGCTTTCTGCATACTCGTCTCCGTGTCCGTGATCTTGATCGTTCCATCGCGTTTTACAAAAGCCTTGGCTATGTCGAGGGCGAACGCAAGGACTCGCCGCAGGGCAATCGCCTCGCGTTTCTCAAATTGCCGGGAAACGAGGTGTACCTTGAGCTGTGTTATTCGCCCGAGTACACCGCCACCTGCCCTGAAGATCTGATTCACACCTGCCTTGGCGTGCCCGACATCGTGGCGTATTGCGCGGAAGTGGAGTCAACTGGTATCGAAATCTGGCCTCCCGGGTGGCGCGAAAAGTTCACCACCGGCGGCAGGAGAATGGCGTTTGTCACCGATCCGGATGGCTATGAAGTGGAAATATTGGAGTTATAGGTAATCATGGGTCATGGGTGAAGAGCAGGAATCGTCACTTCTTCATCTTACCCATGACCCTTCAACAGCGAAGCGATGGCCCGGATTGTGTCATTGAGGGCGAAGGCCCCGGCAGTGAGCGCGATGCGGCGGGCTCCGGCGAGCGCGGACGGATCGAAACCGCCGGGGCTCGCCACGACGAATGCGGGTTTGCCTTTGCGTAGCGCGGTCTCGACCAACGCTTCGCTGGACGCTTCGCCGGGCTCGCCGACGACCACCACGCAGTCACCCCAATCTAGCAAAATTTCCAGCGCTTCCTCGCGGGCGGACATTGCGGGCGATGTGGTATTGAGGAAGGTGACGCTTGCATCCCGGTAACGCATCCGGAGTTGTTGGACGAGCCATGACACCCGCCGCGGTGAAAGCGTGGTCTGGCAGACCACGCCAAAGGCCGGGGCGAATTGCAGGCGTGCGGTGTCGGTGGTGTCCTCGATGATTTTCGTGCCATGGGTCGTCCCCGCCAAGGCCAGGGTTTCCGGATCCTCGTGGCGGCCGATCACCAGCGGTCGCGCCCCTTCCATCCGCAGTAAACCGAGCGCAACTTGCGCCCGGCGCACCTGGGGGGATGTCAGGTCAGTTAGGTTGTGTTCCGCCGCCTCCCATATCTTCCGCTCGCGCGGGGAAACACCGCTGTAAGGAATGACGATGTGGCGGAACTTGAAGAAATCCGCCTCCTCCACCTCTTCCGCCACTCCCAGCCCGGCCAAGTGCGCCTGTACCCCACGGTCCGGCATGAAGTGTCCGGCCACGGCCACCCGGCCGCCCCCGGCGAGCTTTTCGAGTATGGCCAAGGCGCTGCGTGCCTCGGCATCCATCCCATAGGTCTTTGCCGCCCGCACTTCGACCGTTCTGGCCGGGGAATTGACTTGTTTGCGTTCCAGTATTGCATTCATGGCTTTGTCAGACAAAGTTTTCGGGTCTAAAAAATCCCCGACAGACACACGGAGCGGGGCTTGAAGTGACTTTGCACCACAAAGCGCATTTGGTGCAAGCGATATTTTTGAAATTTTTTCCGGTGCGGGGCTATTTGCCGATATGGAGGATTTTTTCGAGGATGCCGAGGTAGGCAACGAAGGCTTGGCGACCGGTGGGGGTGAGGGTGTAGAGCGTTTGGGGTCGGCCATCGCCGGTGAACTTCTCGGCGCCGATGAAATCGACTTTTTCGAGGGTGCGCAGGTGGGTGATGAGATTGCCGTCAGACATGTCCAACTGGCTCTTGAGGTCTTGAAACGCCCAGGGGTCGATGCGCGAGGCAAGCAGCGTCAGGATCGAGAGGCGGCCCTTCTCGTGAATGAGCTTATCGAGTTGGGAGAAATCGATCATGTTGCGGTTTCGTCGCGGCGGCCGGTGGTGACGATGATGCCACCATAAATGAGATGGAAGCCACCAAAGGCGATGGCCATGAGGTGCGAACCGCTGAGTTTCGCCACGGTACCGGAGAGAAACCCGTTGAGGCCAGTGACTCCGGCCAGGGCGAGCAGCCCGAAGCAGACGAAGGCCCAACCCAGCCAGACCATCGAGCGTGGGGCGAATTCGCGGATCGCCAGCAACGCGATGCCGTAGTGGAGGATCCAAATGCTGGCGGCGATCTTGGTCTGTTCGGGGGTGGCGGCACGGACGAAAAGCAGCCCCAGAAAGCCGCCGGCGACAATCGAAGGCAGCGCCCCGCGCAGGGCGGTGCGCAGGCCGGTACTCCAAAAACTCCGCCCGTGCGCGGAACTGGCTCGCAGGATTTGGATCAAGTTGAAAACGAGTACCAGACCCAGACCGATGAGCCAGCGATCCGCCCAGGGCCAACCGGATTTGCCATCGGACAACCACGCCGCCGCGAGTGCCGCAGCACCTCCCATCAGGGCGGTTTCCCCGGATAGCGCCCGGAAAATCGTCGCCCGTTCCATCATCGTGCGGATCACCCGCAGTTGTTCCACCGCCTCGTCGCGCGTCGTCATGCCTTGCTTTGCCATGCAAAGCAAGGCCTTGGCAAGCGAAAGTTGCGAACTGGCTGATTTTGTTAGCTCCGTTCTCCTGCCCGCGGGATTTCTTGCGGCTTGAAAATGGCCGTTGCTTGGCGCAAACTGTCGGCGGTGAGTTTGCAGGTGGTAATCAACTTCAGGGTGATCGATGAATGCGCGGATTGGATCGTGGTGGACAAGCCGGCACCCTTGATCGTGCATCCGGCGAACCGCAAGCCGGAGCCGACCCTGTTAGGCGGGATCGAGTTGCTGCTGGCATACGAGATGAGCAACGGGGCGAGTCCGGGGGTGGTGACGCGCCTTGACCGTGAGACGAGCGGCTTGGTGTTGGTGGCCAAGCATGCGGCGGCGGCGCGGGAACTCGGCGGCGTGTTCATGCGGCGGGCGGCACGCAAGGAATACCTGGCGGTGGTGTCAGGCTGGCCTGCGGCGGATGCTTGGGTTTGCGAAGAGCCGATCCTTCGCGCCGGGGCTATCGGGCCATCGACGATTTGGGTCCGCCAAACGGTGCATCCGGCGGGAAAATTCTGCCGGACGCGCTTTGAGGTGATGCAACGATTTGAGCGGAACGAAGGTCGATTTTCCACGCTGCGGTGTTTTCCGGAAACCGGCAGAATGCATCAAATCCGGGTCCATCTGGCACACGCCGGGCATCCGATTGTGGGCGACAAGTTGTATGCGGCTGCCGGCCGCGAATACATCGATTGGATGGCCGCGGGCTGGACGCCGGACTTGGCACGGCGCTTGTTGTTGCCCCGTCACGCGCTGCATGCGGCGGTGCTGGCGGTGCCGTGGGGCGGTCGCGTGATCGAATGGCAAGCCGAGCTGGCGCCCGATTTGCGGGATTTTGTCGCCGGAAATGCCGTGGCAATCAATGCCGACGTTGTCATTTGGAGTCGACATGACTAGACTGGGGCATGGTTTCACTCAACGAAGTGGTCGCGTTTTTGGACGAGCAGTTAGAGATTGCGGCGATTCCGGATTATCCGGGCGCGCTCAATGGCTTGCAGTTGGCCAATGAAGGGCAGGTCGGGCGCATTGTGACGGCCGTGGATGCCTCGCTTGCGGTGGTGACTGCGGCGGCGGCGGGTGGTCCGGGGCTGTTGTTAGTTCACCACGGGATGTTTTGGCAAGGGGCGCAACCGGTGAGCGGGGCGTTGTATCGGAAGCTCAAGATCGCGATGGATGCCGGCTTGGCGATCTATTCCGCCCATCTGCCGCTCGACGTGCATCCGGTATGGGGCAATAACATGTGTCTGGCGCGGGTGATCGGCATGCGCGAATTGTCGCCGTTCCTGGATTGGAAAGGGCTGGCCGTCGGTTTGCGCGGCGTGTGGGAGGGGACGCGTGAGGAACTCAAACTGAGGCTGATGGAAGCGGTCGGCGGGCCGGTGCTCATGAGTGCCGGCGGACCGGAGCGGATTTCCTCCGTAGGCTTGGTGACGGGTGGTGCCGGCGGCGAGGTGGCGCGGGTGGCGGCTGCGGGTGTGGATGCCTTTGTTTCGGGGGAGGGACCGCATTGGAGTTTTCCGCTGGCGGAGGAACTGGGGATCAATGTGTTGTTAGCCGGGCACTACGCCACCGAAACCTTCGGGGTCAAGGCGATGGGCGCCGAACTCGCGCGGCGCTTCGCCTTGCCGTGGGACTTCGTGGATCGGCCAAGCGGACTCTGACGCTTAGCCGGGCACTACGCCACCGAAACCTCTCCTCCGTTCAGGCGCCGTCCTTGGTCTTCTTCTTGCCGGTTTCCGCCGCGGCTGGCACGACGGGGAAATCATCCATCAGCAGGGCCACCAGCTTCTTCCCGGCCAAGGTGAGTGTGGCTTTGTCGCCCTCCCCGCTCACCAATCCCCGCGTCAAATAGCGCTGTGGCACCTCCGCGGGGCAGATTTGCGAGACGATCGGCGCAGCCACGGCTTGCTGGCTGGCAGCCAGAGCCAGCGGGAAGCCGACGGCACTGAAGCTGATTTCCCAAGACACCGCGCCTGCCGTCTCGCCGCGCAGCAGCCACGGGTAACGGGTCACCAAGTCCGGCTTGCCTTGCGCTGCGGGCACCCGCACCTTGAAATGCACCGGCGTGGCCGCGACAAACTGGCTGAATTGCAAATCCGGATTCTTCTGGTGCTCCAGATACAGCCGTGAAACATCCGCCCCGGTCAAATTGAAACCATTGTAATTCCCGTGGTAATTGGTCCCGACGCCATTGGTTTTCTGCCAATCATCGTAGCGGGCACTCATCACCAACCCGACTTCCAGATGCAAATGGGCCCGGGTGCGATTGAGCCCGACCCCGGTGAATCCCATGCGCCCCAGCGCGTCCCCCGCTTTCACCACGTCCCCCGGTTTGCAGGAAATCTCGGCCAGATGTGCGTAAAGCGAATACACGTCGGAGTCCTCCCAGCGATGCACCACCACAACGTATTTTCCGTAGTTGCTACGTCCGGCGAGCGGACTGGTATGCATCACGGTGCCATCGGCGATGCTGGCCACCACATCCAGCGGATTGCCGGCGCGGTCGCGCTCGATCGGCGCGATGTCAATCCCTTCGTGGAAATGCGTGAACACCGTTTGTCCGTTCACCTGGATCGCCGAGCGCACCATCCCGTAGCCGCCGCCTTCCCACGCCTTGGTCGCCTTGCCCTCAACCGTCCGGTCCACATACATGTAAAATTTTTCCGGTTCGCCTGACAACAGAAAGTGGTTGTCGGTGGGCAGGCGCAGCCCCAACGGGGCGGCCGCCAGCGCGTTGATGGCAAGCAGCAGGACGATGAAGCAGCGGCTCATAAAGATGGCGGTGTTACTTGGTTTTCTTTTTCTTTTTCCCTTTGCCCGCGTCGCCGATGCGCGGCAGGACCTTGTCGAAGATCTTGACTTCCTCATTGCTGATGCCCTTCCAGATCACGATCACCCCATCCTCGACCGGTTTGTCGATGATCACTCCGTCCACCACCCGGCCGTTGGCCTGGGCGAGCAGATACTTGCCCTGACTGCTGAGGCTCAGCACATTCAAGTGCCGCTTGCCTGAGTCCTTGAGCTGGAAAACCAAGCCATACTCATCGCCGGTTCCAGAGGGAAACGGGCTGAATGCCACCATGTCCTTGAGTGTGAACTCCGGCGCCCGCAGGAACAATCGCTGCTTCCCGTTATCCATCTGCGGAAACACCAACTTCGGATTGGTGGTCGGGTCGGTTTCCAGGTGAAAGGTCACCATCCCCTTTTCCCCCGCCTTGCCGCCGGCCCTGCCAAGCGGTGCCACCACCACGGTCAATAGCGCCGCCAGCGCCGCAATGCGTACGTTCATGCGCGGAATTAAGCACAACCAGCCAGCCCCGAAAGCAAAATCGTCGGCTTTTGCGCGTTGACCGACACCCCTGACTGGGGAATCCTCCCGCCCATGTTCATCGATCATATCCGAATCTCAGCAAAAGCCGGCGACGGTGGCGACGGCATCGTCTCCTGGCGGCGCGAAAAATTCGTGCCGCGCGGCGGCCCGGACGGCGGCGATGGCGGCGCCGGCGGTGATGTTATTCTCATCGTCGATCCCTCCACCGACAACCTCCGCGCCTATCACTACGACCCGAAGTTGATCGCCGAGGACGGCAAACCCGGCGGCGGCACCCGCAAGACCGGCCGCGCCGGCAAGAAAATCATCGGCAAAGTCCCGCCCGGCACCGTCGTTTATCGCAGCCGTGCCGCCAGCCTGGCCGAAGCGGTGGACGCCGAGCGCAGCGATGAGGGGATTGACTTGGAGCCCATCGCCGACCTCACCGAAAACGGTCAGCAGTTTGTCCTGTGCCACGGCGGCGAGCCAGGCCGGGGCAATTGGAACTACAAGACCCCGACCAATCGCGCCCCCACCGAGCACACCCTCGGCACCCCCGGCGAGCAGGGGATTTTCTACCTCGAACTGCGACGCATCGCCGATGCCGGATTGGTCGGCTTTCCCAACGCCGGCAAGTCCACCCTGCTGGGCAAACTCTCCGCCGCCAAACCCAAGGTCGCTTCCTACCCGTTCACCAC
>Ga0118677_10008701_pt1 | contig 16172 bp, 22 predicted proteins | sample AliMusrvi5mmetaG_FD_86154 | JGI IMG/M metagenome (GOLD analysis project Ga0118677, IMG submission 86154) | reverse complement strand
CCGGTCGCCGCCGAGCCCGCATCTTGGCATCCGTGGCCGAGTACGAAACCGAGATCCGGGCCGAGCGGGTTGCTGCCGGTCAAGCCGTTGCAAAGCGGAAAGGGAAGAAGTGGGGCGGCAGCAAGAAGGGCTGGCGGTGGAAGGTATCGGACGATCAGGTTGCCGCCATCAAGGAAATGAAAACGGCGGGGAAGAAGATAGCCCACATCTCTAGGGTAACCGGGCTTTCAAGACCGACCATATACCGCGTGTTGCGGGATGCGTGAACAAGATCCATTCAGCGAAAGGGCACAACCATGTCGGAAGAATACGAAGACCCGGAAGTGGAAAGCCGGGCGGAAACCGCCGCCGCGGTTCAATATGGCGAGCGATATGAGGCAACTATGGCCACGGCCCGAAAAGTGCAAGCGGCGAGGAGGCTGATCGAACTGGCGGGTGGCTACAAGGAGGCGATGATCCTGGCGGACGCGGTGTGGTTCGCTGATACGGGCGACGACGCCGCAGCCGGGACGCACGATGCCGACGAGGACTTCCCGGAGGGCGAAAACGGGCCGGACTGCAAGGCATGGCTGGCCAGAACCCGCAGGGTCATGGCGGCGGAGAAGCTGCTGCGACTGGCAAGCGGGTACGCGGAGGCATTCGTGCTTTTGGACGCGGCAGAAGTCGTCATGCGAGGAGAAGAGGGATATCAGCAAGTGCTGAAGGTCCGACATGCCGCTGCCGGTTATCACGATAGAGTTGCGGCGGCACTGAGAAGAAGGGATGAAGGCGAATAGGAAGCGTGAAACGAACGAGAAGGTTGAACACTATGAACACCCCCGCCCCTCTCCGAATGTGCCCACGTTGCGGGAAACCCTACGCTGAGGTTTCCGCCCAGTCCCGCGAGGACAGCAGTATCGATATCTGCCCCGCGTGCGGCACGGCGGAGGCCCTGGAGGCGTTCGCCTTCGCCGTGGGCAAGATCGGCTTCGACTCGCCGCCGCCCAAGTTCCGCGGCTGGGTGTATCCGCCGCCCGACGCCACGTCGGCCTAGCGGGCGGGATACGGGGCCAAACCCCGACCTACCCGCCATCCGCCCAAGTAGGAGCAAACTGTGCGGCGACGGGGCCGAAACGGGCAGGCCAGGCCACCCGACCACCCCGGCTACCCGGTTCGGCCAGCGGGGCTCGCCTGCCCTGGCCCTTTGGTCGTTCTTGCCCCCTTGTTGAATCACGGCCCAGGCGTGATTACAATCAGGGCTGTTTGGTCGGCGGAATGCCGGCCCGAACAATACGAGATTTCAGGAGCGAAAACGACCGCCGTGCAAGAGCCACGGCGATGAGAACAATTTGATCGACGCGTGAGCGTCCGTGCTGCTTCCCGCAAAAACCGCCAAACTGAGCTTTCGGGCTCTTCATACGAAAGCAGTGTCGGAACCCACGCCCCGAGATGGGGCGTCGGGCCGATGCTGTTTCGTATGCCCCTTGGCGGGGGTTGCGGGAGTGGTATGGGTTTCGACGCTCCTTTCGCTTCTTGGATTCGGCAGTTACTAGAAACTGGCGAAGTTAGATGCGGTGCATTGGATTCATAGATTTGATTTCAGGACGACCTTATCGCCCGTAACGTGGAAGGTGCTTCACATGAAAGATTTGATTGTCGCGGCGATGCGGACGTCCGCAGGAAGCCTGATTTTTCTCGCCTTGGTCACAACCCATGTTCGCGGCCAGACTTTTACGACGCTGGCCTCGTTCAACGGCAGCACCGGCTATTGGCCCTCTGCTTTGATGCTCAACGGCAACACGCTGTATGGAACGGCCAACGCCGGCGGTGCCTACGCGGACAGTTTGGACGTCAACGGCTACGGCACGGTCTTCAGCGTTCCCATCAACGGCGGCACGCCCACGGTCCTCGCCTCGTTTAGCAGCAGCAACTGCTATAGTCCCGTTGGCGGCTTGACGCTCGCCGGCAACACCCTGTATGGGACGACCAACGAAGTCGGCCACGACGGCGGCACGATCTTCAGCGTTCCCCTTAGCGGTGGCTCGCCCACGGTCCTCGCCTCGTTCAACGGCAGCAACGGCTATAGTCCCGTTGGAGGCTTGACGCTCGCCGACAACACCCTGTATGGGACGACCAACAATGGCGGCACGACTTACATCGGCCCAAATAACCCCGGTGCTGGCACGGTCTTCAGCGTTCCCCTTAGCGGTGGCTCGCCCACGGTCCTCGCCTCGTTGAACGGCATCACTGGCTACGCTCCGAGGGGCGGCTTGACGCTCGCCGACAACACCCTGTATGGGACGACCAGCGAGGGCGGCCCAAACGCCCATGACCAGGTCTTTGGCACGGTCTTCAGCGTTCCCATCAACGGCGGCACGCCCACGGTCCTCGCCTCGCTCAACCGCAGCGGCGGTGATTATCCCGTTGGCGGCCTGACTCTCATCGGCAACACCCTGTACGGGATGGCGACTCAGGGCGGTGCCTACGGCTGCGGCACGGTCTACAGCGTTCCCATAGGTGGCGGGACTCCTACGGTGCTCGCCTCGTTCAACGGCACCAATGGCCAGTATCCTTTTGGCGGCTTGACGCTTAGCGGGAGCACCCTGTATGGGACGACCATCTATGGCGGCTTAGGTTTCAGCGGTAGTGGTCAACTCCGCGGCAATGGCGTCGTTTTCAGCGTTCCCGTTAGCGGTGGCACGCCCACGGTCTTGTTCTCGTTCGATGGCAGCAACGGCCAATATCCCAGCGGTGGTTTGACGCTCATCAGCAACACGCTGTACGGGACGACCCAGTACGGCGGTGCTTACGGGAGCGGACAGGTCTTTTCGCTGAACATTGCACCTGCAACAATCAGCCTGAGCAATGTTTCTAGTCCAATCATCATCAGCGGCGGAACAACAACGTGTGGCATGACTGTGACCAATTCGCCAAGTTGCGGCTACAGCCTGAACTACAATTCAACCGCCGTTGTCTCAAGCGGTACCGCCTCGCTGGGCTTGATCACGCCCACGTCCGGCAACCTTGCTCCAGGCGAAAGCCGATCCTGCACCGTCTCGGCCACCTCCACCCATCTGGGCGTCAACACGATCTCCCTCACCGCCAGCGATCCGAATTCGAGCAACCTCACCCAGACCACGACGGCCACCTTGACCGTCCTCGACCACTCGAACGCCTCGATGTCCTCCGGTTCCTTCCAGCCGACGCAGGCGATCCATTTCGGCAACGTCCTGCGTGGAGCTACCGTGCCGAGCCAGAACTTCACTATCTATAACCGGGCGGCGAACACTGCGGCAGCCTACACGGCGAACTTGAAGCTGACCGGCTTCACGCCCAGCAGTAACGCTGCATTTCAGACCAGTCTCGCGACCTTCAACGGACTGACGGCGATAACCGGCAGCAACGGGAATGCCTACTCCGCCTCGCTGAATACCAGCAACTACACGAACGGCGGCGGCACGATCAGCATGTCCGCCTCGCAGCTTGTGGACGACAGCGGCCTGCCTGGAGCCGGAAACAACAACAACGGCGGACTGACCATCACCCTCGATGCGAACGTGGGGAACGCCACAGCGAACGCGAGTAACTCCCAGACGGCGTTTGGAACGCCGCTGACCGCCCCCGTGGCCAAAAACGCGAGTTACGCCAACCTCGAATCGACAGCCACGGCAACCAGCGGCAGCGGAGGCTACAGCCTGATCGGCAGTACGGCCACGATTCTGGCGGGCATGAACAGCAGCAGCGGTACGGCCCAGACGGTCGGCATGGCGTGGCGAACACAGACCCTCACGGAACGAACCGTCCCGGCCCTCCTCAGCGATGTCGTCGATCTGAGCGGCATGGGCCTGAGCGGTACGGCCCAAACCGACCCGTTCGTCTTACAGATGACCTACAACCCGGCCCTGCTGCCCGGTGGGGCAGGGAACGAGGGCCTTTGGGCGTCGAACGAGGCGATCTATCTCGGCTGGCTGAACCCGAATACGCATACGTGGCAAAATGCCATCGACGGCAACTACGGCACGAACTCGAACCAGTTCTACCTTGGAGCTTGGCCGACCGGCGATATGACGTTAGGTAAGTGGGGCGTGAATACAGCCAACCACACGGTCTGGGCCGTGGTCGATCACAACAGCGAGTTCGCCGTGGTACCGGAACCGGGCACGCTCGTTCTCCTCGCAGCCAGTGGCATCGGCCTGCTGGCAGCATGGCGGCGGCGAAAGAAGCCCGCCGCTTCCGGCCAGGATGACGCACCGGCCATTCTGTCGTTCCTCTCCCGGCAGACCCACCGGGTCGAAGTAAAGCGGCGAGCGGCATGATATCACGATGTTCGTGTGATATAATCAGGGGCTGGGCCGGTCGTGTGCAGGCGGCTCTCCCGTCCTGGTCGCCTAATGTTCTCGTCTTCCCGCGAGACGGTTACGAAACCCGCGAATTCATAGATTTTCCACCCTCGATTTTCCAGGGCGACAAATCGCCCGCAGCATGAAAGGTTGGTGTGTGATGTCCAAGACACGGGGTGAAGTTCTCGATACGGTTGGTGACGGCTCTACACCTTTTTGGGAATTCGTCGAAAAGGACGAATATACTATTGTCCTCCGGGAAATCGACCAGCCAGATGAAGTTGGTATTCCCAAACAAGCTCTTGGTGCTTTCGCTCAGGCTTTCGCGAGGCTTGCCAGACGTTTCACGGTTTAGATTCCGCCCGAAATACCTGATAGACCGCGGGACAAGGTGAGATGGTCGGTTCGGTATACTGAACCTTCGCTTGGATCACCGTAACGGACAGTCGTTCCCGAACCAGGGTGCGGGCCTGTTCCACGGTTTCTGCCACGACGAACGTGCTATCGTCCCAAATGTAAAAGTTCATCTTACGTGTCCAAGTCCACCTGTGATACTACGGGGCCACCGCCCTGCGGCTGCTTTGTGAGGTCTATGATCTGAGCCTCTAATTCGGCAAGCCTCTCTTCGACGGCCCAGTCGCCGACCCGCCCGGCCCAGCGTTCGAGGAGGGAGATCATGTATACCCCCTTGCCGGCCTTGGCCTTTTGAATCCATGACTTGATGAATCTCTCCAACTCCTCGTCGGTCATCTGAGCCTTGATCGCGGCCTGAATTCGGGCCTGCTCACGGGAGTACGAATGATTGCCGCGACCGTATTTATTGCCGCGGCAGAAACGGCCCAGGGCGTCTTTGCCCATCGACCGCTCGCCGTCCTCATGCGGTCCGTTGCTAACGGCAGTTTCGATTCGTCGTCGTATCATATTCCTCGCTGCCTTTCTTTCGACGCTTGGGCAAACGCCCATCAACCACAGGTTAGCCAGTTCCAGCGGCAGAGCAAGCGGTCTTCGCGACCGCTTTCGAGGTGAAGGCGGTCGGTGGCGACGAAGGTCGGTGGCCCGGCGAACAAAGGCCAGCCTGGGTCACCGAAGGGGCGACGTCGGCCACCGCCAGCCGCGGTGGCGACCTTGCCCGTTCCCGGCCCGCCGTGGCCGCGACTGTTGGCCCACACAGCGGCAACCGGTCTGGTCGGCCCGATAGCCGCCCAGCCGCCGTTGTTGCGGCAACGGGCCTCCGGGGGGCCGCGTCGGGCCTCGTTGGCCGCGTAGGGCGGGGTGACCGGGGCAAGGGCCGGTGTTTCGGGCCGCCGGTAGCGGGTCGTGGCCGGAAGGCGGTGCTGGCACGGAAGGCGGGCGGTGCCTACAGCAGGACGGCGAGCAAGCAGCCATGAGGACGAATATGACGTTGCCGGTGAACCGTCCTAAATTCCACGATGGCCGTGAAGGAACAGCAGCGGGGCAGGCGGGGTTCCAGTGCGACTGCTGAAAGAAGAGGCAGCAACGTGACCAGAAGAAGCGGGCTGACCGTCCTCGACGTCGCGTGCGTGGCGGCAGCCCCGTATGAGGTGCTGGTGAAGAAGATGACGTCGGGACGACGGAAGTACGCTATGAAAGCGGTGTCTCCGGTTCGGTATCGTGTAAGGCGGGGTTGGCGTCCCTTTCCGTTCACCCACCGTCTTCCGATCTGTTTCTGGGACGCCCCCACATCTTCTTCGGGTGTTGATGGGCCTATGGGATATGGTGTTGGAGGCCAATAGGAATAGGGCAGGTGGTGGATAGTGTTGTACTGACGTCGGAGTGTCGTTGTGGTGGAATGCGTAAAACGCGTTTGGTGCCGTGTTTTGCGGGCTTGAACGCTTCATGATATCGAACGCCTGCGGGGAGTTGTGTCACCGAAAGATTACCGCCTCCACCACCAGTGAAACGCCGACATCGGTGCGTGGTAGTACGTGGTCGGTCGGCCCGTAGGTGACCGCTCTGTGCGAGGCGTGCAGCCTAGTCGTATGAGGGCAGCGGCGGCTGTGGCCGCGGACTCTCGGTAACGGGCACTGGCACGCATAAGCTCGCGGGCGGTAAGGCTCCAGTGGTATCGTATGACGTCGCGGCCCATGATGGAAATGATACGGTGCCGTTCTGCCCTTGGCATTCGCGGCTTTGCCGCACGCTTACCTCGTCGCGTTTCCGCGGAACGAACCTGTCGCCAAGGGGTATCGGGGTGCAGGATCGTCGCCAGGGTCACGCCGCCGACTGCATTCGCCAGGGCCGCGTACTCGGCCTGCGTCGGCTGGGCACCGGGGTTCCTCGTTCGGTGAAACTCTGCCGACCTGATCAGCCTGCCGACGTTGTGGGCGAGTATGAGGGCGTTGTGCTCGTGGGCGAGGGCTGCGTCTCGCAACAGTTCGGGCCTATCGAGGGACTTACCGGAATCGACGTCTGGGCGAATATCGTCAATGTTGATGACAACTGCCCCACGGCGGGCCGCGTAAGCCTTCAGTTGGGCGATCTGCCGGTCGAGGCTTCCCTGGCGTTCCTGCTCGCGTCCAGAGACGCGGGCATAGAGCACCACTGGCGTGCCAAGACGAATGACGTCGTCAGCGTGGCGAATAAACCACCGCGACTGTTCGGTGGGCCGATTTGGGGCAGGCATGGCTAACCTCGTCTTGGAGTGCGAGGCTTCTTGCGGGTGCCGAGCTTCTCTACTTTCGATGCGGTCACCCGCATCAGTTCGATCCGCCCGATGCGAATCTTTTCGAGGGGGCCTGGGCCGATCCGTATCAGCTCCGGTTTATCTGGCCATACCGGAATCGTGGCGATGCGGCGACGTTCGGGCATGATATGCTCTCCAACAGGAACGCCCCTGCGTCGTGCATGGCCCTCGACAGAGAATGCACGGACGCAGGGGCGGGTTAGTGATTCGTGTTGGTGTCGAGGGCCAACGTACACTTTCATGTTACCGACCTACCAGACACGATCAAGCGTTATTTGCGGTCAGTTAGCCGGCGTTCCCTTTCGTCTCCGACGCGTCAGGCCCCCGCGTGATACGACGTCGCTGTACGGGAGGCCGTGGCTGCGGCTGGCCGGGCACAGGCTGTTCGGTTTCCGGCAGTTCATCGGCAGGCTGCGGCGGTTCAACGGGCACGGGCTGGTCGGGTGGGGGCGGGTGCGGCTGGTGCTCGGCGAGTTCACGATCCAGCCACTCGCCGAAGGCGGGGAAGACTCTCTCGACGAGGAGGTTCTCGTGGAACGTTATTAGTTGCGGCACAAGTACCTCATTGATGTAGGTCTTCGTGGCTGACTGCACCTCTGCCCAGAGACGCCGACCGACTGGGTCGGTGTGCAGGAACACGGCTGCGTCGCGGGCTGCGTCGCTCCTGCACCATCCGTGCCCGCCACCAAAATTATGAAGGATAGCCTCGCGGGTGCTGCGGGCAAAGTGCCCTGATATCTCCACTCCGCGGGTGCAGCGGGCAAAGTCCTCGGCTATCCAGCGGCCTAGGCGTCGGTTCACTGCGACCGAATTATCTTGGCCATGACGCTCGAAGTCGCGGGTCAGCTTCACACACTTGCGGAGGCTCCCTGCGTCGGCGAAGCGTGGCCAGCACCGGGCAATAGTCATATAGTCCTCGGCTGTGTCTTTTGACGCGTGGAAGTTCTCCCTGAGCCAGCGTTCAAATTTGCCGTGCTTACCCAGTTCCTTCGCTGCGTTCAGTTCTTTGCCTGCTTCGGCGTAGTGTTGCAGGGCTTCGCCCTCGCACCGAGAGCCTAACGCTCGGTGGCGTTCGGCGTTACGGACATGCTCCTGGGCTTCTGCGGCTATTTGTGCCCGTGTTTGCCGGGGTTCGTTTGTTCCTGTGTTTCGTGGCATGATGTTGCTCCTGTCGTTGGTGGTGCCAAAAACGGAGCGCGCTCCGTTTTTGACGTGGTGTTATGAAACGATACGTGCTCGTCAGACATCCAGACACCGTCACCATCACCGCTTAAATCAGATTCGTTTTGGCATGGTGTTGTGCCTGTTGCCTCCGTTACTTAGGAATGCGAGAATCAAGTTGAAAGTGGGTATCTGATTCCGAAACAAAGTTCCGGATAGCCGAGACCCATATTCGCCGCATGCCGCAACTTGTTGCAGGACAAGACTTTCGGACGAACCATGAGACATGACTAGAGGCGGAAAAATGCCTACACCAAATTCACTTCCCCTCACGGAACTGCTGGCTTGTGCCCGACAGGGGGGTACTGACGCCGCTTCCGAGGTCTTGAATCTGGCATATACCGAACTGCGAAAGAGAGCCGAACGGTTATTCGCCGGAGAAAGGCTTGGACACACTCTTCAACCAACTGCACTAGTACACGAGGCTTGGTTCAAGCTGGTGGATAAGGAAGGCCAACTCAACGTACCGGATGGGAACCGAAGGGTGTTCTATGAGGTTGCCGCGAATGCGATGCGTCAAGTTCTCGTTGACCATGCCAGACGTCGCGATGCCGCCAAACGAGGTAGCGGTCGAGCCAAGGTCAATATCGACGACCGCGACGTTTCCGATTCACACTTACCAGTAGCTGATAAGATCGACGTGGCCGAAGCACTCCAGGAACTGCACTCCCAAAACCCGCGATGGGCGAGTGTCTTTGTGAAGAAGTGCTTGGGTGAATACAAGAATAAAGAGGTCGCGTCCGAACTGGGCATTTCGGTTGAGACCGTCAAGAATGACTGGCGTCGAGCGAAGGTCTGGCTAGAAAAGAAACTGGCGAGCCATGCCCCGCCCCCGTCTCGAAGGAATGGCGTAGCCCGTAAGAAGCGAGGCCGGGCCGTAGGCAAAGGTGGCCGGGTAGCCCAGTAGTCCGTCGCCCTGCTCGGTCGGGCTCCTGCGGGGCCGTGCAGGTGTCACCGTGGGCCACCATGTCGGGCGGCTGGGGGCCGCGGTCGTGCAACTGCCGGGTGGCCTGACCTTTTCGGTCGGCACAGGTTTCTTCCGATGCTCAGCGTTAGGCCCCGTCCGCGTTCGACAAAGATCAAACGCCGAACTGTCCCCGCAGCCACTCCAGGGCCGCAGCCAGCCGTCCTTGGGCGGCTTTGGCGTAGTGAAGGTCGGCCATCGAGGCGGCGGCGTGGCCGAGGTACAGATTTACCACGTCGGGCCATTCACTATCGGCCAGGAGGCTGGCCGACGTCTTCCTGAGCAACTTGAACGTCCCGGCGATTCCGGTCTTTTTGACCAGACGATTCCAGGCACACCTGACTGCATCATTCTTGTGACCATCGACCCACCGCAACAAAGGCAGGCTACCACGGCCCAACAGGGCACACGGCCCTTCTTTGGCCAGTTCTTCCTGTAGAACGTCTCGTGTCTGGGGCCACAGCGTATACGTGACGGTCGGTGAGTTCTTTTCGCGGCGAGTTTTGCTGCGTTTTCTCGTGATGGAGCCCTGAACCAGATCGATCTCGGACTTCATGATGTCGCTGATATCGCCCTGATACATGCCGCAGTTGAGGGCCAACAGAATATACAACCTCGTGCGTTTGCTGGCCATCGCGATCAGGGTCTTGATTTGCTCTACGGTGAACGTCTGGATGGTCGGCACCGACTTCGTGACCTTCAGTTCGCCGCTGCTGAACGCCCGCGGCAGTGTCTTGATCGCCTCGGTGTTGTGTAGCCACCGCATCCAGGTCTTCACGGCCTCGATTCGGTGTCCAGCCGTCCTATGCTTGCAGGCGGCGTCCACGTGGATCTTGTAGCGGATGAGGGTCGGGCCGTCGATGGCTTCGACGGGATATTTGCCTCCGATCCAGCCGCTGAAGAACCCGAGGTGGGAACGCAGCGACTCAAGGCGGGCGTGCGATAGTTGGCCGGACTGCACACGAGCTTCTCTCGTCTTCAGGAAGGCGTCTACCCTGTCCTGGACGGTGACGGTGTTGGCCTGTAACTGGGCCAGGGCCTCGGGCCACGCAGCCTCAGCATAGCTGGCCGCCAGGTCGGCGACGATGTCCTCGACGGGCCGAGGCGGTTCGGGTTCCGGCAGACCATCGACCTCACGCTTCTTTGCCTGCCACGCGGCCAGAGCGGCGTCGTATGCGGCCTTGTCGGTCTTCCCTCGACCTGCGGGCCACTGGTATAATCTTCTTTTGTAGAACTTCCGCCACCTTGGTCCGTGGCGGTCGCTGGCAGCCACGTAGGTCAGTTCACACTTGCGGGGCATATTACACCCTACGGGGGGTTGCGGGTACGAATGCGGGTATAAAAAGGAACGAAAAAGGCGAATACCGTTAATCAGATTAGCGGAATTCGCCGAGAAATCAAGGGCGGACGCCTGGTTTGGGACCAGGAAGTCGGAGGTTCAAATCCTCTCGCCCCGACTTGGCACCACTTGCTTGATAATCGTTTTGTCGCGTATTAGATTAGCCAGCATCCCGATATTCGTCATCCATGCGGGGGGCAACTCATGAGCGGCAGCAATGCGCAACGATTGCCTTGTGGTGCAGGCGTCTCGCCTGACTACGCAAGCCGGGACGGCCGCACCACAAATACTTACGCGCGAGATGTTGGCCGCTTTGGCGGAGCTTGCCAAGGCCCTCGATTACGCCCAGCAGGCCCGCCGGACTCCGTGGGATTTCGCCGTTGAAATCACAAGCCTCACCGCACTCCAAAACTCTTTGCGTTTGAACGGGCGTCCATTGCAGCCCTGTAACGGCACGGCGAGCTGTTGACGATTCGGAGCGTTCTCGCGATGCTTTCTGGCGCGTCCCACGGGGCTAAGGATTGGGACAAAAATCCCACCGGCTTGCCCGGTGGATCGTTAGGTTCCCAGCTACAAAAGGCTGCTCCAAACCCATTCTTTTCCCGATTCCGCAGCGACGGCGTTGCCGTCGCTGCGGAATCGGGAAATAAGTTTTTTGGGGCATTCGTGTAGCAGCAAACGTAAGTATCCAACCGGGCAAGCCGGTGGCATTGAAAGAGAAAGTTCTTTTTGCCCAAATTCGGGACGACTGAACCGGTTTTCGCTCAATCGTTCCTCTTGCCGGTCGCCCCGTGCCGAGGCATCTCGTCTCGCCTTTTCGGCCGGTCCCTCTTTCTCGGCCGATTGGGCAACTGAACCCAGACTGAACCCAGATTGGATGTATTCAGCTTTAGGAGCCTATTGCAAATTGTTGACTGCGGCCAGTATTCCTAGGGTTTTAGAGGCAGGGTGTCCTGCCTCGGCTTGGGGCGGCGGGTTGCATTAGCATCAAGAGGAGATTTGGCATGAGAAAGTTGGTTCTGATGGGTTTGGCGGTCCTTGCTCTTCCACAAACATCGCGAGAGGCGAATGCGGATAACCTCCTCATCAACCCGGGATTCGACGGATGGACGGCGAGGACTTACCTGACGGGATCGGCGAAAACCGCCCGGAGTGTGTTTTGGCGATTCTTGCTCATGGCCTAGATAGTAGTATCACCGGATGATACTACAGTCAAGTCGTCTTCGCATATCCTGGAGGGTGAAGATATGCTTGACCTTGGGATTCCCGAGCTTTGACCATGTGCCCAATGCCACCAAACGCAACCCGGTTGCCGAGTGGCTCTCCCCTCTGACTGCCATTGCATCTTTTCGTCCGCTCATGGAATAATACCGGCTGATGTTCTGATGCTCCTCCCACCGACTCAAGGATCGGGCAATGCGGGAACTGCCACCGGCACAACTTACCGCGTTATTGATGCGACTTGGTCTGGCGACCGAGCGAGACTTCGAGAGCGTCGAAGCCACCGTTCATCGCATGGCTGGTGATCTGCCGCGATTTGAGTCCGTTTGGATCGATGCCCTCCGCCAAGCCCGCTTTCTCACTCATTTTCAGGCGGCGGAGATTCACGCGGGGCGCGGAGAAGCACTCCAGATCGCTCGATACGTTGTGTGCCAACCTGTCGAGGAATGTGGCTACACGACTGTCTATCGTGCTAAAGACCGGCAGACCCAAGAAATTGTCCGGCTAGCTGCGTTTCCTCTCCCGGTCAAGGGAGAGGGGAGTACTCAGAACGCGTTATTGGCGAATCTCGAAAAACTGATCGACCTTGGAAAGGACTTGCCGCACTTCGCGGGGCCGATCGAGGCAGAAGGTCTGGATGACACACATGGCTGGGCGTCCTCGCCCTGGGTCGAGGGAACTTCGCTGGCCGATTGGGTGCTTCATCACGGCCGTATTCCACCTCTCGTGGTTCTGGAAATCGCCCGTGCAATGCTCGGCGAACTTGTTGCCCTGGAAACCGCGGGCCTGGTCCACGGCGACATCCGCATCCAGAACGTCCTGATCGCGAACGATGGGGAGGTTCATATTCCCCATCCGGGCTTGCGCGGCGCGATTCGCCCGCAGGAGGGAATTTCGTACCACGATCTGGTGCCCGATGCTTGCAGCACTCTTGCTCCAGAGCGGGTGACCGAAGGCACTCCACCGACTGCGGCGAGCGATCTCTTTGCTTGCGGATGTGTGTGGTGGCATATTCTCTGTGGCCGGCCGCCGTTGGGCGGTGGCGACACGCTGGCCCGCTTGCGTGCCGCCCAGGCGGCAGTGATCGACGACTTGCACTCGTGGGTGGCGGATGTTCCTGAAGTGCTTGTCGAGGCCATTCGCGACTGTTTGCAGAAAGACCCACGAAAACGCCCGAAGTCGATGGCCGACATGGCCCAGCGGCTGGGTCCGCTGTGCCGCCCCGGTCGCCAGGCAATTGCCCGCTGTCTGCTTGCCGCGGCACGACCTCGCGCACCCTGGTTGCGAGCGAAGCCGGTCCAGGTGAAGGCCGCTCGCCCTCACCGCTTCACGGCGGCCGCTCTTGCGCTTCTGGCCACCGTGGCAGTCGCCTGGCCGCTGTGGGTTGCACACAATCGACCGCAAGGAGCAGCGGAACATATTGTGTCTTCAGTTGCTACCCATCCAACATTGGCTCCGCGCGTTAGTGGTCCGTCCGTTCCGGCTGGGTGCGCAGGCGAGACGCCCGCACCACAAGCTGCCTCTCGACCGATGCTCGACAGGGCCGTCACACCAGTCGGATACGATTCTCCACTCGCCTTTGGGGGCGAGGGGGAAGAACTTCGCTTGCCCATCGACCGACCGGTTCGGGGCGAACTGCTAAAGCTCAAACCGGGTCAACGGATCCGCGCGCAGGGCGGACGTGCCCGGATGGTCGTTCCGCGCGCGGGGCTTGCGGTTCAGGCCGATCGGGTATCGTTTGAAAACATCGACTTCGTGGCCGAAGAAAATACGAATCCGGGAGCGATCCGCGACGAGGCGTCTCCGGCGCTAATCCGATTGTTGGTCGCTCAATGCGAATTCGCGGGCTGCTCCTTTCAATCGGCCAATGGCAGCCCGGAATTGAGTGCAGCTATTGTCTGGCAACATGCGTCCACTGAAGGTTCGGCGTCCGCTGGCTTGCCGGCGGGCCGCATCCGCATGAAGAACTGCGTATTTCGCCGCGTGGGCGTGGGCATCGAGTCGCGCGTGCAGGGGGCCATCGGTTTGGAAATCGTGAACTCGCTGCACCTGGGACCAGGCCCCATGATCCGCTTGACACATGCTCCGGCGGCCGACGAACCACTTCACATCCATCTCTCGCAGGTCACTCTCCGCGATGCCGACTCGCTTTTGGACTGCCGTTGCGGTAATCTGCACGACCCTTCGGGCGAGATCGACATCGATGCCTCGGGTTGCATCCTCGCGCCGCGCGCCCAGGCCGCACTTCTCGTGTTGACATCAGAAGCTTTCCCAAACTCGCTGTTGCACGAAATGAAGTGGACGGGTCAAGGATCGGTAGTCGCTGGGGAAGTTGTCTTTGGCCGCTGGGATCGGCGCGACGGCACCCGGCAGACGATTGACGATGCCACGATCTCGATTGCCGGCATGGTGCGTGCCGAGGTCGAATTTGCCGGCAGGTGCGACGGCAACCCCGCAAGCAGTCAAGTCGTCAACTGCCATGCCCCGATCCAGGGTTCCGAGTCCGCCGGCGCCGCCACGCGAATCCTGCCGCCGGAAATCGAGCCATAATATCCGGCCGAAAACTTTCCGGATCGCCTCTTAGAAAGCGCGGCGGTAAAACGTGTCGTAATACAACAATCCCGCAACACTCTTGGCGTCGTGAATGCGGCCGTCCTGGATCATCGCCAAGGCCTCTTGCCAGGTCAGAAGCAAGACGCGGATATCCTCGCCGGCCTCCAGGGCCATATCTCCGGCAGCAAGGCCCGACGCCACATAGACGTACATTTTCTCGTCGAGAATTCCCGGCGACATGCAAAAAGTGGCCAGGTGCTCGATGTGGGCCGCGCGGTATCCGGTTTCCTCGGCCAATTCCCGCTGCGCCGTCTCGATAGGCGGTTCCGGCGGCTCCAGGGTACCTGCCGGCAGTTCCACGAGGCGTTCCCCGACGGCTACGCGATTGTTCTCCACAAAACAAATACGGCCATCGTCCAGCAAGGGCACGATCGTCACCGCGCCCGGATGACGAATGATCTCCCTCACGTGTCGCGATCCATCAGCCGATTCCTGCGTCACCCGTTCGACGCGGAATCGCATGGCCTGATAAAGCACCTCGGGTATATTCATGTTTTCTTTCGTGGAGCGGCCGGCTTCTTGACATTGCTACCCTTCCCAGAATGACTACCATCTTCAGTACTACTTAGACTGGCCTTGGGTGAGGGCTTCTTACGGCTCGCCTTGGCACTCTTTTTCCCTTTTGCCTTGCTACTCTTATTCTTTGCGGGCACTTTCTTCGCCACGGCTTTCCCTTGCTTCTTGCTGGAAGGCTTCCTGCGAGAGGGCTTCTTGCTGGAGGATGTGTCGGTGTTGCCGGTGTCGATCTCGATGCCAAAGATGTCGCCAAGCTCGTCCGCAGCCAGCCGCTTGGACTTGCCGCGGGATGTTGCCGCCGCCACGGCCTTCTCGGCGTCGGCCTCGATCAGTTCCTGGTGATCGACCTCGCCCGGTTGCCACTCCGGCTCCGCTCCCTGGGAGTCTGGCGTCGTGCGCAATACGATTCGACCCGAGGGCGTTAGTGCTAATTCCATAAACTTTCATCCTCAGGGCACGGACCATGCTACCCGAAAGTAGGGGAAATAGTGAGGCTCGCTGCGCTCGGTTCTCCCTCGCCCGGAAGAGCCAAGATAACTCAATACGCGTCAACTGTTAAGCCCGCATCATAATACCGATCTTATTCACCTCTCTTGTTATTCACCCCCAGATCGAGTGGCTGCGCGCGATTTTTGTGCCACCATGGGCGTGCCAGGCGATGTCGAGTTTTTGAATTTTCCAGCCATTTTTGCCACCATTGGTGTAGCTAGTATTGTTCGCACGAGTTAATGGCACCCACGAAAACACGGAGAATAACGAAGCGGCAACTCCTTTAGATATACTAATGCCACTTGTTTAGGGCGGCCCATTTTCTGCACCATTTCGCACATTTCGGACCATTTCCGTCTCATTTCCATCCCGCTGCGCCTCCTGCAACTACCCCCTCCTTGGAGAGGGAATCAGGGGGTGAGGGCTTTTCGCCACAGACCCAGGCTCCTCCTTCCCACCATTGCATAATACGCAGCCAACGCGCATTACGGCTATTGAAATTTTCTCCTGTTAGGCGTGGGTCTCCCGCCCCCGCCGAAACGCGTTAGTACCGATAAACGAGAATAGCAGCATCCCGAACCGTCCGATAACCGCATCGCGGTTGAATACTTGAGGAGAACCGCGCCAAAGGTGTAGGGTGGGCCGAGCACAGCGAGTCCCCATACGCACGAACTTAAGGAATTTGGTATCCTCGTTCAATAGGGGATCTCGGAATCCCAACGGGATTCTGTCCCCTAGCCCAGGGTTGACGCGCAGCGGCTACCCTGGGAAGAGGAATAAGCGAGG
>Ga0118677_10006368_pt2 | contig 16172 bp, 18 predicted proteins | sample AliMusrvi5mmetaG_FD_86154 | JGI IMG/M metagenome (GOLD analysis project Ga0118677, IMG submission 86154) | reverse complement strand
CGCCGCCGAGGCCGAGGTGTACTGCGCGGAGGCGGGGACGGCGGCGCGGTTCCTGCTCGCCGCCTGCGCCGCCGGCGACGGCGTCTACGGCTTCGATGCGGCGCCGCAGTTGCGGCGCCGGCCGCTGGCCCCGCTGCTCGACGTCCTCCGCAGGCAGGGCGCCGAGAGCGTGCCGGCCGGCGCCACCCACCTGCCGCTGACGCTCCGGGCGCGCGGCCTCGGCGGCGGCAGCCTCCACCTCCCGGGGGAGACGTCGAGCCAGTTCGTCTCCGCACTCCTGATGGCGGCCCCGCTCGCCCGCCGCCCTTTGGAGCTCACGGTCGACGGGCTCGTCAGCCGGCCCTACGTGGACATGACGCTGGCCATGATGGCCCAGTTCGGCGTCGAGGCCGAAGCAACGCGCCCGGGCGACGGCCGCGACGACGCCGCCGTGTTCCGCGTCGCTCCCGGCGCCTATCGGGGCCGGGCCTACCAGATCGAGCCCGACGCCTCGACGGCGTCGTACTTCTTCGCCGCGGCGGCCCTTACCGGCGGCCGCGTGTGCGTCCCCGGCCTGCACCGCGCCGACGGGCTGCAGGGCGACGTACGCTTCCTCGACGTCCTCGAGGCGATGGGCTGTTCCGTCACCGACGAGCCGAAGGGCGTGACGGTGCAAGGTCCCCTCGCTCTCGCCGGGATCGAGGTGGACATGAGCGACATCTCCGACACGTTCATGACGCTCGCCGCGCTCGCCCCCTACGCCGCGTCGCCGGTCACGATCACCGGCATCGCCAACGTACGCGTCAAGGAGTCAGACCGCATCGCCGCCGTGGAGAGCAACCTGCGAGCCCTCGGGGTGCGCACGGAGTCCGGGCCGGACCGGCTGCGCGTCTTCCCGGGCACCCCGGCCGGCGCCCGTATCGACCCGCACGGCGACCACCGCATCGCGATGTCGTTCGCCGTGCTCGGCTTGCGCGCGCCCGGCGTCGTCATCGACGACCCCGGGTGTGTGAGCAAGACCTGCCCCTCCTTCTTCGAGCTGTGGGCGGCTCTCGAACAGGGAACTGCCTGAAGTGGGCAAATAGAGGTAGCAGCCGCATCACCCCAGCGAAGACGCGCAGCCGGAGGGCAGGATGGACGAAGAGACCACAGGCCAGACCCCAGAGGAAGAGCCGACCAGCGCTCTGCCTCCCGCCGACGAAGGAGCGACCGGGGTGATGGGCGCAGCCGAGCAGCCCACCACAGTCATGGGCGGCGCCGATGCAGGCGCCACCCGGGTCATGCCGGCGGCCGGCGCAGCCACGCCGCCGCCCGAGCCGCCGCGACCCACGCCCACGCTGATGATGTCGCGCCCGCCTCAGCGCGAGAGCTCCGGCAAGACCTGGTGGATCGTGCTCATCATCGTGATCCTCGCGGCCGCCGCGGCGGCCGGAGTCTGGTACTTCGTCCTGCGCGACAAGAACGCGACGCCGACTCCGGCGCCCACGCCCACAGCCACGGCCACTGCGGTCAAGTGGGGCGGCGCCTGGGGCCGCACCGACGGCGTCGCCGGCGGCATCGTCGTCGAGCAGACCGGCGCCTCGTACCAGGTGACCGTGTACGACAGCGGCCTGCAGCCCACCGGCACCGCCGGCGGGACGGTCTCAGCGGACGGCACACAGCTCAGCTTCACCCTGCCGGCCTCCTCGAGCTTCAACACGATGCCCGGGCCCCTCACCGGCGTGATGACGATCCAGACTGGCGACCAGACGGCTCTTCTCGCGATGACGGCCGCCAACCAGACGAGCGTCACGATGCCGCTCAAGCGCGTGCTGGCGCTCGTTCCGGGGACTCCCACTGCTTCGCCGTCGTCGTCAGCGTCGCCGACGACTACAGGCAGCCCGAGCCCCAGCACCACGCCGATCAGTGGCGTCGACCAGAAGATCATCGCTGGACTCACCAAGATCCAGACCGGCGTGACCACATGGGCCGCCAACAACGGCGCCCTGTATCCGATGCCGGCGGAGGTCAGCCAGACCGGCGGCATCGCCCAGTACGTCGTGCCGTGGCCTGTGAACCCGGTGACCAACCAGCCGATGGTCCAGGGCGGCGCCGTGGGCGACTACACCTACCAGCAGATCAACGGCGGCCAGAGCTACACGCTGGTCGGCCACCTCAGCAACGGAGTCAGCTACACGCTGCCGTGACGCCGCCCGGCGCGTAGACGATCTGGAGGTCGAGCATGCGCGCGATCCGCGTCACCGAGTTCGGCGACCCGGAAGTACTGGTGCTGCGGGACGTCCCCGACCCCGTGCCGGTGGGCGACGAGGTCCTCGTCAAGGTGCAGGCCGTGGGCGTCAACCCCGTGGACACCTACGTGCGCTCAGGGAACTACGCCGGCCTCCCGCCGCTCCCGTACACGCCCGGGTCGGACGCCGCGGGCGTGCTCGCCGACGGCGGCGCCCGCGTTTACGTCGCCGGCGCCCTCGGCGGCACCTACGCGGAGTACGCGCTCTGCCGGCCCGACCAGGTCCACCCCCTGCCGGACGACATCTCCTACGCCCAGGGCGCGGCCTTGGGCGTGCCCTATGCGACCGCCTGCCGCGCCCTGTTCCAGCGCGGCCGCGCCGTGGCCGGCGAGACGCTCCTTGTGCACGGGGCGAGCGGAGGCGTGGGCCTCGCCGCCGTGCAGTTCGCGCTCCACGCCGGCCTCAAGGTCGTGGCGACCGCCGGCAGCGAAGCCGGCGGCGAGCTCATCGCGAACCAGGGCAAGGTCAGGGTCCTTGACCACCGCGACCCCGCGCACGCAGCGGCCGCCTTCGCGCTTACCGGGGACCGCGGGTTCGACCTGGTCCTCGAGGTGAGCGCGCATCTGAACCTCGGCGAGGACCTCAAGCTGCTGGCGCAAGGCGGCCGCGTCGTCGTGGTCGGCAGCCGGGCGCCGGTCGAGATCGACCCTCGCGACCTGATGAGCCACGACGGCGCCGTCCTCGGCATGCTGCTCTTCAACGCCTCGCCGGCGGAGCTGGCCGAGGCGCACGCGGCGATCGGCGCCGGGCTGCGCAGCGGCGCGCTCAGGCCCGTCGTCGGCCGCGAGTTCCCACTCGCGGACGCGGCCCGGGCCCACCGGCACGTCATGGAACGCCCCGCCCTCGGCAAGGTCGTGCTCGTGCCCTGACGCGGGCGCGCCGTCCGTCCTCACGCGTGAGCGCAACGATCGCCCGCATCCGCCGGACGTCGCAAGATGCCGTTTGATACGATCGCGCCGTCCTCCAAGGAGCCTGAGATGACCGACTACCGATCCCGCAGCATGTGGCTCGACGGCGTGCCCGACGAGCTCACTCCGCGAGCCCCCCTCCCCGGTCCCATCGACGCCGACGTCGCCATCGCCGGCGCCGGGTTCACCGGGCTCTGGACGGCCTACTACCTCAAGAAGGCCGACCCGTCGCTGCGCATCGTCGTGCTCGAGAGCGAGATCGCCGGCTTCGGCGCTTCCGGGCGCAACGGGGGCTGGTGCCACACGACTTTTCCGGGGTCGCGCGAGCGCGCCGCCCGCACGCACGGCCGGCAGGCGGTCATCGACCAGCAGCGCGCCCTCTACGGCGTGGTGCCGGAGGTCGCGCGCGTCGTCGCCGAGGAGGGCATCGAGGCGCGCTTCATCGTCGGCGGGCAGCTCGACCTGGCGACCACGCCGCTGCAACTGCTGCGCCTGCGCGAAGGCGTCGAGTACGAGCGCTCGTGGGGGTTCGGCGAGGAGGACTACGCGCTCCTGAGCGCCGCCGAGATGCGCGCCCGCATCCGCGTGGCCGGGTGCCTCGGCGCCGGCTACACGCCGCACGGCGCCTGCGTCGACCCGGCGCGGCTCGCGCGCGGCCTCGCCGACGCCGTCGAGCGCGCGGGCGTGCCCATCTACGAGCGCACGCCCGTCACCGCCATCAAGCCGCATCTGCTCGAGACCAGCGTCGGCGCCGTGAAGGCCGAGGTCGTGGTCCGCGCCACTGAGGCGTTCACACCCACCATCCCCGGGTTCGAGCGCCACGTCGTGCCGATCTACTCGCTCATGATCGGCACCGAGCCGCTCCCGCAGTCGTTCTGGGACGAGATCGGCTGGCAGGCGCACGAGACCTTCGGCGACGGCCGTTTCCTGATCTTCTACGCGATGCACACCGTGGACGGCCGTATCGCCATCGGCGGTCGCGGCGCTCCGTACCACTACAACTCGCGCGTCAGCGAGGAGTACGAGCGCGCGCCGGCCGTGCAGGAGCGCCTGCGGCAACTCATCGCGGAGCTGTTCCCGCAGATCGGCGAGTTCGAGGTCACGCACCGCTGGGGCGGAGCCATCGCCGCGTCGCGCGACTGGTACAGCTCGGTCGGGCTCGACCGGGCGAGCGGCATCGCCTGGGCCGGCGCCTACGTCGGCGACGGCGTCGCCACGACCAACCTCGCAGGGCGCACGCTGAGCGACCTCATCCGCGGCGAGGACACCGAGCTCACGCACCTGCCGTGGGTGAACCACAGGTCAAAGCTCTGGGAGCCCGAGCCGTTCCGCTGGCTGGGCGTCAACGCGTCGCTCAAGGCGATGGCCAGCGCCGACGAGGCCGAGGCGCGCAGCGGACGTCCGTCCAGGCGCGCCTCGCTGGTGAAGAGGATCATCGGCGCCTAGCCCGGAGCGATGCCGGCGACCCTCGCTGCAGACCCCTCGTCAGGTCGTCCGCCGCGACTTACGGAGCCGTGTAGACCGTCCCGCCCGAAAGGTGAACGCCGAGGGTGAAGCTGGTGCCGGCGCCGGGCGTGTACACGATGTCGCCCTTCTGGTCGCCTGGGGCCATGGGCGCGTTCGTCCACGGGTTCGCCGGCCATGGGCTGGCGAACGACCCGAGGGCGGCCTCTGTAGCCGCGGGCGGAAGCGAGCCGTTGGTGGCGACGTAGCCCGAGATCGCCGTCTTGACCAGCATGATCTCGGCTTTGGCGGATGCGTCTCGGGCGATGTCGATGTCCTGGATCGGCGGCGTGAGGTCCTTGGCGCCGCATGCCGCCAGGGCCATGATCGCGCCCAGCGCCAGCGCCGCCAGCACTACGATGCACACGACACGCTTCATGGGGCTTCCCTCCGTCGCTCGCTCCTGCCGCGTACAGCGGCACTGGGGGCCGGTTCGTCGCGCCCCGTCCAGCACCTCTATCGGCCGAAGTGGGCCCGCCCTCCAGCGCTTCGAGCGGGCGGGCGTTTCAGTGTCGGACGTTCTGGCCGATACTTGCCACATGAAGCGTCTTCACAAGGTCCGCCTCCTGCACCGTGATTGGGTCGGCTACTCCGTCGTCGTCCTCCTCTGCGGGGGCGCCCTCCTCGTCGCCGTGTTCCTCCCCTGGGCCAACACCGACACCGGGCGGAGCGTCAACTTCTCGTTGGGCAAGCCGGACACGATCCTCGGCGTGCTGCACACGCAGTGGGGCGTGCCCGCGCTCCTCATCGCGCTCGCCGTGACGCTCGTCGGCGTCGTCATGCTGGCACTGCGTCCGAGGCGCTACAGCCTGGTGCTCGGATTCCTGCTCGCGGCGGCGGGGGCCGGCAGTTTCGCGCTGGCCGACAGCGCCGCGGCCCAGATCGGCAGCCCCATGCGCGCCGGCATCGGTCTATACGTGACGCTGTTCGTCGCCGTCATCCTCGTGCCGATCGGGCTCGCGACGGCGATCGTCGCGTTCATGCTCGCGCGTGGCTACGGCGCCGGACCGCCGGATCGCACGAGAGGTGACGCCCGCCTCGCGCCGGCGCCTCTCGCGCCGTCGGCCGATGCGCCCGTCGTCACGACGACCGACCACCCTACAGGCCGCTCAGCTCCCTGAAGCGCTCGACGGAGTTGATCGGGATACCGAGGAGCTCCGCGATGCGGAACTTGGCCATCATCGCGTTGGGCTCACCGGGATGCAGGTTGGAGTGGTCGAGGATCCGCCCGAGGCCCTTCTCGCCGCGGATCTGCTCCATCGCGTAGCTGTCGCTGAGGTCGCCGACCGAGCAGCCGAGCCGGCCGGCCACGTACTCCTTCGCCTCCGTGAGGCGCATGCCCCGGGACATCTGCATGCGCGCGACCAGGTCTCCGGCCGTGCGCATCCCGCCCATGCCCGCGGCGAGCGCGTGGGTGACATCCATGCCTCTGGAGTCACCCGAGCCCACCTACAAGCCGTCGCAGCGCAGGATGTCGACGCAGGCGCGCGCCGCCCGCGACGCGGCGTCCTCGGGCGGGTAGCCGTTGACCGGCACGCCGCAGACGCCCTCCCCGACGTTGGGGTGCACGGGGATGCGCGCGACCTCCATGCACGGCTTGATGACGGTGAGCGCGTAGGCCGTGTTCCAGCAGCACGACTTGCCGGTGCGGATGTTGACCGCCGGCCCGAACAGGGTGACGCCGGCGTCCTGGCAGACCTCGAGCTGCTCGCGCGGCCAGAGGCCGGCGAGCCGCCGTCCCTCCCACTCGAGCCGGCCGTGCACGCCGATCACGAACTCGCCGGCCATGCCCACCTCGATGCCGGCGTCGGGGTACTTCTCACGCACGTGCTTGACGGCGCGCAGCGTACTGAAGAAGTCGGCGTCGCCGGCGCCGCCGGTGGTGTCGAAATCGACACCGTCGGCGCCGGCCTCGATCATCCCGTCGGCGACGTAGACGAAGTCCTGCGTCGCGTACTCCATGGCCTCTTCGATGGCCGCGCGGGCCCCGGCGATGTCGCCGCGCGGCAGCAGCTCGAACCAGTTGTCCACCGGCCCGTCGGGCCGGCTGTAGAAGGCCAGGTTCGGCTGCGCGCCGTACTGGACCGGCGCCGTCAGCATCAACTGGACGTTCTGCATCACCTGCTGCTGGAACGGCAGGATCGTCTTGATCGCCTTGTAGCTGTATTCGATGTGCCAGAGCTCGAGGATGTCCTGGCCCAGGCGCTGCTCGCTCTCCAGCAGGTCCTGGAGGTCGGTACCGGTCATCTTGCTGCCGCCGCCGTCGCAGCTCAGCACGACCTGGTCGCCGATGTCCACGGCAGTGAACGCGGCGGTCGAAGCGTAGATATCGAGCAGGTGCTCCTGCTCGCCGGCGGTGAGCGGCGGCGCCTTGGCCTTGCGCGCCGCCTCGGCCGTCGCGTCTTCGATGTCGGCGCGCAGCTCGCTGCGCGTCATCGCGACCATGAACCCGTCGCCCATGCGTGTGGGGATCCTCGGCTCCACCGGCGCCTCCTCGTCCCGCGGACCGTTCGCTCGCGCTGCCGCGATGCTATCAGGGTCGGTTGACCCGCCCGGGCCTCACAGGGACACTGGTACGGCAGAACAACGCCACGTGAGAGGCCTCCAATGACCCAACGACCCACCCGCATCGTCCTGCTCGTGCTGCTGTCCGCCCTCGGCCTCGTCGCGCTTCCCGCGGCCGCCGGCGCGGCTCCCAGCTTCGTCGACATGCAGGTCAAGGCCAACATCCTGTTGTTGCAGGGCTACATCAACGCCGCCGGCATCAAGAACGAGTTCGCCTACCCGGCGGTCGTGACGGTCAAGCAGGGCGGCGGCCTCGCGGCGCCCATCTGGCCGGCCAACCCGTGGACCGGCAAGACGATGGTGCCCGCCACGAGCCGCGGCAACTTCACCTACACGCTCACCGCGACCGGCTACCGCCTCGTCGGCCATCTGTCCAAGGGCACCTACGTGGTCACCGGAGGAGTGCCGGACTGGCTGCGCGACGACTCGGCCAGGACGGGGGGGTCCCTCATCGCGCAGTACATCGACATGTGGGCGCGCGCGAACGGCGGCTCCTCTCCGGCCGCCGGCCAGGTCGCCCACGCCGGGGCGGTCGGCACGCAGCCCGGCATGTACCTGTGGCCTCAGGATCCCTGGCGGCACGCCGACATGACGCAGGGCACGGGTGCAGGGCAGTTCACCTACGTGTCTCACGGAACGAGCTACACGCTGAACGTGCATCTCGCCGGCGGCGGCTCGTGGTCGCCCGGCCATTGACCGACGGCGGCCGTACCCCGCCGCACGGCCACGTGCACCGCGACCGCCGATGAGCCGAAGGACGCTGCAACTCGTCGGCGCCAGCCTGCTGATCGCGGCGCTGACCTTCTTCGTCTCGCGCAAGTTCGGCTTCACCGTCCTCTTCCTGCCGCTGTTCTTCGCCTGGGGCAGCGGCAAGGGCAGGTCGTGAACCGAGTCGCCTCTTGCGACCGGGTCGCCTCTTGCAGATGGGTCGGCCGCGAAGGCACGGTCGTCCCTGCGGGACGCGGCGACCGCGGAACGCTGGCGTGATCAGCCCGCCGGAGCGACCGAGCCAGAGGATCCGCGCGGCCCGCACCAACCGGCGGCCGCCGCGCTACGCCACGACCCTGATGGCGCTCGGCATCATCTTCGCGCTCGCCTACGTCTTCCTGATCCGTCAGCCACCGGCGCCGCCGGTGCCCGCCATCAAGTACCTCCGGGGGACCTACGTGTGGCAGGCCCGCGGCCCAGCCACCGGAGCTACCCCGGCCCCGGAGACGGGCACTTTCGCCGCGGCCGCCTCCGGCGACGCGGCCGGCCAGGCCAAGCCGTCGCCGGACTGGGCGCAGCCCTCCACCGGGTCCGCCGTTCCGGGCAACCTCAGCTCCTCCTACGTCGCGTCTCGGCGCCAGGAGTCGAGCGCCTTCGCACGCGCTCAGGGTGGCGCCGCCTACGCACGCGAGATCGGCGCCTGGCCTCCGGTCTGGCGCCTCTCGTCGCGCAGCCCGCTCGACTATCAGGGCCTCGCCGCGGACGTGCTCTCGGCCGTCCAGGACGGCGACCGCGGCATCGGTACCAAGCAGATCAAGGCCGACGGTCGCAAGGTCTGGCGGGCGGCCCTGCAGTTCGGTCAGACCCAGGTCACGGTCGTCGTCGACCAGCTCACCGGCATCGTGACCTGGTGCTCAAGCGTCGGCCCGGACGCGCAGGATACGTTCACCGCCGCAGTCGACTGGAGCGCAACGCCGGCGGCCGGCAAGACGCACCCGGTGCTGATCCCGGCCGGCGCGCGCGTCGCGGTCACGCGCGACCGCACCTACACGTACCGGCCGTCACTCGCGGTCGCCGGCAAGGCGACCGGCTTCACGCCGCTCGAATCCACGCTGCAGCCGGACGGCTTCACGCTGCGCAGCGTGGCGACGCGGCGGCGCGACGACCTCGAAGCCGTCGCGCTCGGCAACGCCGCGCAAGCCACGCAGCCCGGCACGAGACCCTCGCCTGCCAACGAGATCGACCAGCTCTACGCGCGCGACCTCACTTGGTTCGCGATCGCGCAGTCCCGCGTCGCCGGCGACGCGGCCCTCGCCGCCCAGGTCGCGACCCTCACCGGCCAAGGCCTGAGCGGCCAGCTGTCGCTGCAGAGCGAGGTCCTCCAGTACGGCGCCTTCACCGGCAGCCGAGCCTACACGTGGTACAGCCCCACAGGCCCGGCTCTGTTCGTCGCGAACAAGACGCTCGCGGTCACCGTGCGTGGGGGCATCACGCGTGACGACCTCATCTCGCTGGCCGAGGGGCTCAAGCCGCTCAAGTAGCTCGCGAGCGCGCGGCGGGACTTCAGTCCTCGACCGGCTCGAACTCTTCCTTCTCGACGCCGCAGTCGGGGCAGACCCAGTCGTCCGGAAGGTCCTCCCACGCGGTCCCCGGCTCGACCCCGTTGTCGGGATCGCCGATCTCGGGGTCGTAGAGATAGTCGCAGATCGTGCAGCGGTACTTCATGCCCATCCTCCTCGGTCGCGCCTGCGGACTGTGCGCAGCAATAGTACCCGCGCCGGCTTGCATGGGCCATCGCCGGCGCGAGACACTCAAGCAAGCCGTCGGACGAGCGGCCTCAGTCACAAGGAGCCCCAAGTGAGCATCCCGGAGCCCGGCCCAGGCCTCCCACAGGGCCATCCACGCACGTGGTGGCGCCGCCCCGGGCTCGAAGTGCGCGACGGACATCTGCTGATCGCGGGGCGCGACGCCGAGACACTCGCCCGGGAACACGGGACGCCGCTCTTCGTCTACGACCTCATGCACATCGGGGAGAACGTGCGCGCCCTGCAGGCGGCGATGGCGCGCACCGGCGCGCCCCGGAAGGTGCGCTGGGCGCTCAAGGCACAGCGCGAGCCCCAGGTCCTGGAGCAGGTGCGCGGCATCGGCACGCCCGGCACGCCGGAGTTCGTCGGCCTCGACGTCTGCTCGCCGGGCGAGATCGAGCACGGCCTCGCGCACGGCTTCCCGTCGGCCGAGATCAGCTACACCGGCACCAACGTGAGCGACCGCGACCTCGACGTGATCCTCGAGAGCGGCGTGCACTTCAACGCCGACCTCGTCAGCCAGATCCATCGCTACGGGCGGCGGAACCGCGGAGGCACGCTCGGCATCCGCATCAACCCCCGCGTCGGCGCCGCTCGACCCGAGAGCGGCATCAGCTACTACAGCGGCGACAAGCCGACGAAGTTCGGCATCTACCCCGAGAGGCTCGACGAGGCGCTCGCCGTGGCGCGCTCCTACGACCTCACGATCGACACGGTGCACTTCCACGTCAGCCACCACCTGCTGACCGACGACCTGCCGGCGTTCGACCGCGCCGTGGCCGCCGCGGCGGCGATGGCGCGCCGCGTGATCGACGCCGGCTGCCCGTTGGTGGAAGTCAATGCCGGCGGCGGGCTGGCGGCGGTCATGCAGCAGGGTCAGGAGCCGCTCGACCTGGACGCCTACGCCGGCGTCCTCGCCGAGCACATCGGCCCGCTCGGCGTCACCATCGCCTGCGAGCCCGGCGAGATGTTCGCCAAGAACGCCGGCGTCCTGCTCGCCGAAGTCGTCACGGTCGAGGACCGGAGCCGGGCCGGCGACGGCAGCGCCGTCTTCGCCGGCCTCACCTGCGGCTGGAACGTGATGCACCTCGCCTTCGTCTACCACGAGTTCGTGGAGACGGTGCTGTGCCGTGCTGCCGATGCTCCACGCACGGCCGTCTACACCCTCGCCGGCCACATCAACGAAGGCCCAGACCTGTTCGCCGAGGACTACCCGCTGCCGCCACTCGCCGAAGGGGACATCGTCGCCATCCTCGGCGTCGGCGCCTACTGCCAGGCCAACTGGCACCCGCACTGCTTGCGCCCCTTCCCAGGTGTAGTGTGGTGCGAGGATCGTATCGAGGCCTGAGGAGGCACGCGTGGGCACACCGCCACCGTCGGAGGAAGAATCCCACCCGAATCGCGGCACGCTGGGTGTCCAGCGGACCGACCGCATGTGGTTGTCCGCCGAGCAGCTCGCCGACGACGAGAGCAAGCCGAGCTGGAAGGCGCCTAGGGAGAAGAACGCCTCGCGCTTTCCCCCGGCGCGCATCGCCACGATCCTGATCCTGCTGGTGATCCTGGCGCTGGTGATCTTCCTCAAGGCCACCGGCTCGATCTGACCTTGAGCTCCGGCTGATCCGCGCGCCGGCCGTCAGCCCCTCACCGGCGCGTTCGCCGGGTACCCGCGCTGCTCCCAGTACCCCTCGACGGGCTTCGCCGTGACTTCGATGCGCGTCACCCACTTGACGCTCTTGTAGCCGAGCTGCTTGGGCACGGCAAGCCGCACGGGCCCGCCGTGGTCGGCGGGCAGAGCTTGGCCGTCGAGCGTGTCGGCGAGCACCGTCTGCGGGTCCCTTGCGAGCTCGATCGGCAGGGAATCCACGTACTCACCTGTGTACGCGTGAAAGACGACGAACTTGCCCTCCGGCTTCACGCCGGCTTTGTCCAGCACGGTGGCCGGCGTCACGCCACCCCACCTCACGTTGCCCACGCTCCAGCCCTCGACGCAATGAAAGTCCACCGTCTCCTCGTAGCGCGGCAGCGCCTTCCACGCCGTCCCGTCGATGGTCATCGGCGTGTCCACGAGGCCGTCGACCTTGATGTTCCACTGGTCCCAGGTCTTGTGGGGCACGTCCTCGACGTTGTTGAGCGGGAAGTCGGCGAACAGGTTGGTGAGCGACTTGGTCGCGCTTCTGCCAGACCTGCCGAGCCTGGTGAACAGCTCGTACACGCCGGCGACGCCGGCGACGAAGGCCGCCGCGAGCACGAGGAACCACCTGCGCGTGTAGCGTGTGCCGCTCCGCGGAGCAAGCTCGGCGGCCGCAGGCTCCCAGACCTCGGCCGCCGCTACTCCTGCGTCCTCCGCGACCGGAGTACCGTCCACCCCGCCTGCGCCTTGCAGATCCTCGGCGGCAGGCTCTTGGCCGGCCGGTCCATCCCTGTCGAGCTCGTCATTCATCGCGACCTCGTGATGCTCTCGTTGCGGCGGTTAACATTCCCTGCCGCAAACAGGGCGACGTCCTCGCAGCCGGCGAAGACGACCGGCTGGCAGGCGATGGAGGTGCCGGCGATCGCCCACACGGCGGCACCGATGGAAAGGGGCCGGGGCGGCGCCTGCGGCGCCGCCCCGGCCCCATGACTCAGCCCGCGCTCAGCGCCAGTGCGGGTACGTCACGTAGAAGATCTTGCCGTAGGTCTCCGTGCTCCAGTACACCAGCAGGCCTTTCTTCTGCGGGATGTACACCACGTCTCCGGGCAGGAACTTCTTGGACTCGCCGTTCTCGCTGAGGGTGATCTCGCCCTCCAGCATGTAGCAGGCGGCGGCGTCGTCATCGTAGTCGAAGTCGACCGGCGCGCCGGGGAACACCTCCAGGATACCGGCGCAGAAAGGCGCCCCCTGGGTGCGGTCGATCACGTCGACGAGGTTCACCTTGCTGTCCGGACCCACGTCCAGCGGCTCGATCGCGATATCGGCGGCCGGTACGAGATGGAACTCCATCATCTGCCTCCTGTGTAAGGGCGACGCCGCTCAGGCCTCAGGCCCGCGCTGCGGCGTGTCCTCCACCACGTAGGGGTTCTCCGGGTCCACGCCACCGGGCACGCCCATGACGCCTGTCGGGCGTTCGACGACGAGCTCGCCGTCGACAAGCTGCACCGGCTGGATGTCATGGATGCCGCCGCTGAGATCCCTGCCGCCGGCCTTGAAGGCGTAGAAGACCACGAGGCCGACGATGAGGATGAGAAGCAGAGAGAACGAGACCAGGTAGTTGTCGTACCACGGTGCGCCCGGGGTACGCGGCCACGAGAGGTTGACGATCATGAACACGCCGTAGGCGAGCGCGATGATCGAGATCGGCCAGCCGAGCTTGCCGAGATTGAAGTGCGCCTTGTCCTTGGGCCAGCCCTTGGTCTTGGCGTAGATGTACGCGACCACGACCATCTGGTAGACGATGTAGACACCGACCGTGGCCCACGCGATGACGCGTGCCACCTGGTCCTGGTAGAGCAGCACGGCCACGCAGAAGATCGCCACGAACACGGCGGCGCGCACCGGCGTCTTGGTGCTCTTGTTGACCTTGCCGAAGAACTTCTTGTCGGGCAGCATTCCGTCGCGGCTCTGAGCGAAGAGCAGCCGTGCGGTCGCCGCCTGGATCGACAGGCTGCAGACGAAGATCGCGATGAGCACGATCACGAGGAACAGGTCGGCAAGCCAGCCGGCGAAGTGGTAGCGCAGGAGCCAGGGCAGCACGTTGTAGCCCTGAGCGACGGCGTCCTTGACGTTCGGGATGGCGAGCAGCGTGCCGACGAGCCACACGGTGCTCACGATGGCCGTGACGACCACGCCGGCGATGATGGCGCGCGGCACTTCCTTGGACGGGTTGACCGTCTCTTCCGCGAGGCTCCCCGCCGTGTCGAAACCGTAGAGGACCCACGCGGCGGTGAGCATGGCGGCGAGGAACGGGCCGGCGTAACCGGCGGTGCCGGTGCCGGCCGTGTTGAAGAGCACGCTCAGGGTCTGGTGGGCGTGGTTCGAGAAGATCACGACGCCGAGCAGGATGAGGCCGAGGCCGGTCATGCCGATCAGCTCGGTGATCGTGCCGATGTTGTTGACGAACGCCATGATCTTGACGCCCCAGATGTTGAGCGCCATGGGGACGATCGTGAAGAACATGGCGATGGCGAAGAGCGTCCAGCGAGTGGTCTCCCAGCCGAACAGGCCGCAGGCGATCGGCGCCGCGCCGAACGCCACGCCGGCGACGGTGACCAGGAGCGCGAACAGGAACATCCAGGACGTGAACCAGCCCCAGGTGCCGTTCATCAGGTGTTTGGCCCACTGGTAAACGCCGCCGGCCAGCGGGAAGTGCGAAGCTGCCTCGGCGAAGACCAGAGCGACCATGAGCTGGCCGAACACGACGATGGGCCAGCTCCAGAACACGCCGGCCGGCCCGCCTGTGTCGAGCCCGTAGTAGAAGAGTGCGAAGAACCCGTTCGTCGCCGACACGAAACCGAAGGCGATGGCGAACGTCGAGAGGAAACCGAGCGAGCGGTCGAGTTCCTGCTTGTAGCCGAACTTGGCGAGGAACTCCTGGTCCTTCTTGTGCTGCTCGTCCTTCTCGCTGTGGAACATGCCGTGATGCTGCGACTCAGCCAATCGATCCCCCCTGGTGACTGTGACGCGTGCGCGCCACAAACCGCTTGCTGACGGCGCTGCTGTCTCTCGACCACCTCCCCGGGTACGCCTGACGGCGTTGACGTGCTCGCAATCTACCGCGATACTCCCGGTCGACAAGACCAATTCTCTACCAGGTAAATGAGAGGTAATGCCTAGTATTCGCATCCCCTACACGTTCCGCAGAGGTTCCAAATCGGAGACCGTGGAGATAACGCTGCCGTCTCCGGGCTACGCGGGGACCGCCGAGCAGCCTCCGCTCTCGGAGAGCGATCCGCGACTCCTCGCCTTCTTGCGCGTCAACTACAACGTCTTCTATGACTGGAACGTGCAGACGGGCGCCATCTACTTCAGCGATCGCCTGGACGAGATGCTGGGGTTCGAGCCGGGCGGCTTCCCTCGCAGCCTGGAGGGCTGGCTCGCGCACATCCATCCGGACGACCACGACACGGCCACGGCCGCGCTCTGGGAGAGCGTCACCCACGGCCGCGCCTACAACACGGAGTACCGGCTGCGCCATCAGGACGGCTCCTGGATCTCGGTGAGCGACCAGGGCATCGTCGTTAAGGACGCCGCCGGCGTGGCGGCCAACATGATCGGCGCCATGCGCGACGTGACGGCCGAGCGCGACGCGCAGCGCGCCGTCCGCGAGGCCGGAGAGCTGCGCAGCGTCCTCTTCCGCATCCCGAGCCCGTCGATGCAGGTCGATGCGCGCGGCGACTACGTGGACGCCGACCCGCACGCGCTCGAGTTCTTCGAGCGTACCGCGGACGAGATGCTGATGCGCAACGTCGGCGACGACTTCCCGGCGGAGGTCGTCGCCCTGGTATCGGAGGAGCTCCGCTCCACGGGCGCATCCACCGAGCTCGAGGTCGACTGCCACATCGCCGGAAGGACCAAGACGCTGATCCTCACGGTGATCCCCTGCAGCCTCGGAGACGAGCGCGGATACTTCCTGCAGGGCACCGATATCACCGAGCGCAAGGCGATGCAGGAGGAGCTCAGTCGCTCGGAGCGGGCGCTGCGGCGACAGGCCACGATCCTCGACGAGCGCAACGCGGCGTTGCGCGTACTGCTCGAACAGCGTGAGCAGGACCGCGCCGAGCTCGAGGAGCGCATCGTGAGCAACGTCGAGCAACTCATCGAGCCGACTCTCGACCGCCTCAGCCACATGCTGACCCATCGCCCGGAGCGCCTCGAGCTGGAGTCGCTGCGCGTGAATCTGCGCGAGATCGTGGGACCGTTCGCGCAGCGACTACGCGGCGCCGACGGCGGCGCGCCGCTCACACGCCGGGAGGCCGAGGTGGCGAACTTCGTGCGCCTCGGCAAGACGACCGACGAGATCGCGGAGACGCTGCACGTCTCGCGCTCCGCGGTCTCGTTCCACCGCGCCAACGTGCGCCGCAAGATGAAGCTGCCGAAGGGCGGCCCGCAACTCGGCACGCACCTCGCGGCCCTCGGCCGTGACTGACGCGCAGCGCCGTCCGCCCGAGCGCGGCGCCGTCCGCCGACGCGCGGCCTACTGGTTCTCGAGCAGTTCGTCCTCGTAGACGTCGCGCATCACGCGCGCCGGGCAGCCCATGAGCACCTTGCGAGCCGGCGCGTCCTTGGTCACGACCGCGCCGGCGGCGATGAAGGCTTCCTCGCCGATCTCGATGCCCGGGCACAGCACCACGCCGCCGCCGACGCGCGCGCCGCGGCGGATGGTCGCGCCCTTGATCAGCTTGTGGCGCTTCTCGGTGCGGCCCATGAAGTTGTCGTTGGT
>Ga0118677_10008700_pt1 | contig 16174 bp, 26 predicted proteins | sample AliMusrvi5mmetaG_FD_86154 | JGI IMG/M metagenome (GOLD analysis project Ga0118677, IMG submission 86154) | reverse complement strand
ATGTAAAGGCAATAATCAAAACAGCAAATGTGAAATTATACCAGAAACTATTAATATCTGAAAATGTTCTGACGAATGAATTTACAGATTCATTTTTCCCAAAACTCGCTAATGTCAAAGGTAAAAACATAATTGCCTGTGCAAAGATAATTGGCATAACACCCGCAGCATTAACTTTCAATGGGATGAATTGTCTTACACCACCATATTGTTTATTCCCAATAATTCTTTTTGCATATTGAACAGGAATTCTTCTTGTTCCTTGTACCAGTAGAATGTTTAAAAGAATAACTATTACTAAAACAAATATTTCAACTAAGAAAATTACTAACCCACCACCAAGAGTTTCCATACGTGATGCAAACTCAGAAGTTAAAGCCAATGGTAATCTAGCAATAATACCAATCATAATAATCAGTGAAATACCATTTCCAATTCCTTTATCAGTAATTCTTTCACCAATCCACATAACAAACATGGAACCAGCTGTAAGAACAATTGTAGTTGTTATACGAAAAACTAAAAAGCTATCTCCTAAAGGATGAAAAGCAATTGTAGGTATTTGATAATGTAAATTAGCAATATACCCTTGTGATTGCATTATTAAAACAATAACGGTTAAATATCTTGTAATCTGATTGATTTTCCTTCTACCGCTCTCCCCTTCTTTCTGTAATTTTTGAAAATATGGAACAGCCATCGTTAATAATTGAATAACGATAGATGCCGAAATGTAAGGCATAATACCTAATGCAAAAACAGATGCATTTGCAAAAGCACCACCTGAAAACATATTCAACAATCCGACCAATCCTTTGCCTCCCTGCTGATGCATACCAGAAAGATAGTGTGGATCAATTCCAGGCAATACAATATGTGTACCCAAACGATAAATAAGAATAAATCCGATCGTATTGATAATCCTGATACGAAGATCCTCAATCTTATATATATTTTTTATTGTCTCTATTAATCTTTTCATTCAGATTATATTTTAGTGGTTGTTCCACCTAGTCCTTCAATCGCTTTAATTGCTGAAGCAGAAAAAGCATGAGCTGTCACATCAAGTTTAATTTTCAATTCTCCATTACCAAGAATTTTTATTAAATCATTTTTTGAAACATATCCGCTTTTAACTAACACAGCTTTGTCAATAACTGATAATCCTTCTTTTTCAGCTAACATTTGAAGTACTTCAATGTTAATACCTTTATATTCTTTTCTATTGAAATTTTTAAATCCAAACTTAGGTAATCTTCTGTATAAAGGCATCTGTCCACCTTCAAATCCTGCTTTAGAAGAATATCCTGTTCTTGATTGAGCTCCTTTATGTCCTTTTGTAGATGTACCACCTCTTCCGGATCCTTGACCTCGACCAATTCTTTTGACTTGTTTAACTGACCCTTTAGCAGGCTTTAAATTACTTAAATCCATAGTATATATTTTTATATTCCTTTTAAATTATATTTTTTCAACTGTTAATAAATGTTTAAGTTGATTAACCATCCCAAGTATTTGAGGAGTATCCTCGTGTTCAATAGTTTGATTCATTTTTCTAAAACCTAATGCTTTCAAAGTTTTCTTTTGGTTAGCCGGTATTTTTATTCCGCTTTTTATTTGTTTTATCCTGATTTTCATCTTTCAATATTTTTTAGCAAGTATAATATTTATCCATTAAAAACTTTGTCAAGACTTATGCCTCTAAGCTGAGCAACTGTAATTGGATCTTTCATTTTAATTAAAGCGTCAATAGTAGCTTTCACAACACTATGAGGATTTGATGAACCTTTTGATTTAGCAAGTACATCTTTAACACCAACACTTTCAAGTACAGCACGCATTGCACCGCCGGCAATTACACCTGTTCCAGGAGCAGCTGGTTTGAGAAATACTTTTGAACCACAATATTTTCCAATTTGTTCATGTGCAACAGTACCATTTAATACAGGAACTTTTATTAAATTCTTTTTTGCATCATCAATTCCTTTGGCAATGGCTGCAGTTACTTCCTTTGCTTTTCCAAGTCCATATCCAACAACTCCATTTTCATTTCCAACAACAACTATTGCAGAAAAGCTAAAAATTCGTCCTCCCTTAGTAACTTTAGTAACTCTGCTAACATTAACCAGTCTGTCTTTGAATTCAATATCACTGGATTTTACTCTTTTAACACCTATGTTTGCCATATCTTTTTTTTAAAATTTTAATCCCTTTTCTCTAGCTGCATCTGCAAGTGTTTTCACTCTGCCATGATACAAATAACCACTTCTGTCAAAAACAACTTCTGTTATTCCAGCTTCTATTGCTTTTTCAGCTATCAACGCACCTACTTGTTTTGCTTTTTCTGTTTTAGTGATTTTAGAAGAAGCAACTTCTTTTGTTTGAGATGAAGCAGCAACTAACGTTTTTGAAGCATCATCATCAATAATTTGAGCATAAATTTCTTTATTGCTTCTAAACACACAAAGTCTTGGTCTTTGAGTTGTTCCTTTAACAATCTTTCGGATTTTCATCCGAATTTTTGATCTCCTTAAATCTTTTTTACTTTTTATTGTCATTCCTAGAATGTTTTAAATATCTTTATTTCAATTATAATCTATTAACTAGTTGCTGTTTTACCGGTTTTTCTTCTGATAATTTCATTTTGGAATCTAATACCTTTTCCTTTGTATGGTTCAGGTTTTCTTAATGATCTTATTTTTGCACATACTTGACCAAGCAATTGTTTATCATGAGAAGTAAGTGTTATTGTAGGACTTTTTCCTCTTTCTGTTACTGTCTGAACTTTCACTTCTTCAGGCAAAATAAACAAAATATTGTGAGCAAATCCCAATGATAATTCTAGTTCCTGTCCTTTATTTGTTGCTTTAAAACCAACACCTTCTACTTCCATTATTTTTGTATATCCAGTAGAAACCCCTGTTACCATATTTGAAACAAGTGTTCTGTAAAGACCATGTTTCGCCTTATGAGTTTTTTGTTCTGTGTGGCGTTTCACTTCTACAATGCTTCCTTCAATACTAACTGAAAGGCAAGGATCAATCCATTGAGTCAATTCTCCTTTTGGACCTTTGACTGTAACCACATTTTTATCATTAACTTCAACTTTAACACCTTGTGGTAAGGTGATAGGCATTTTCCCAATTCTTGACATAGTAAACTCTCCTAATTAGCTAATATAAAATAATACTTCTCCACCGATTTTTTCTGTTTTTGCTTCCTTATCAGTCATTAAACCTTTTGAAGTAGATATAACAGCTATTCCTAAACCATTCATCACTCTCGGCAGTTTATCAGATTGTGCATATTTTCTTAATCCCGGTTTGCTCACTCTATCTAAATGAGCAATAACTGATACTTTTGATACAGGATGATACTTCAATGCAATTTTGATACTTCCTACAGATTTTCCTTTTTCTTTAGAAGCTTCTTCAAATTTATAATTCAGAATATATCCTTTTTCAAAAAGTATCTTTGTGATTTCTTTTTTAATTTTCGATGTTGGTATCTCAACAACTTTGTGATTAGCCATCACAGCATTTCTGATTCTTGTTAAATAATCCGCTATCGGGTCGCTCTGCATATATTTTTAATTTTTGTTTTGTTCTAAATAAAATTACCAACTAGCTTTTGTTACACCAGGAATCAAACCAAAAACAGCCATTTCCCTGAAATTTATTCTTGATACACCAAAATAACGCATATATCCTTTTGGTCTGCCTGAAAGTTTGCATCTGTTATGCAATCTCACTGGGGAAGCATTTTTTGGCAATTTTTGCAACCCTTCAAAGTCGCCAGCTGCTTTTAATGCTTTTCTTTTTTCAGCATATTTGCTGACCATTTTTTGCCTTTTTATTTCTCTGGCCTTCATTGATTCTTTTGCCATAGCTATCTATTTTTTTTCGTTTTTAAATGGTAATCCGAAATATTTTAATAAAGTATATGCTTCCTTATCAGTTGGAGCATTTGTAACGAATGTAATATTCATTCCTAAAATTTTACTGACTTTATCAATATCTATTTCTGGGAAAATAATTTGTTCAGAAATTCCTAATGAATAATTCCCTCTCCCGTCAAAGCCACTAGCATCAATACCTCTAAAGTCTCTGATACGAGGAAGTGCAACAGCAACAAGCCTGTCAAGGAATTCATACATTTTGTCGCCACGAAGAGTTACTTTTACTCCGATTGGCATTCCTTTTCTTAATTTAAAATTAGAAATATCCTTTTTTGATAATGTTGAAACTGCTTTCTGTCCAGTAATCATAGTAACCTGTTCAACAGCACTATCAATGAATTTCTTATCAGTGATGGCAATACCCATTCCCTGATTTAGTGAAATCTTTTTTAAACAAGGAACTTGCATGATGGATTTATATCCAAAATCCTTCATTAAGGCAGGAATAATTTCTTCCTGATATTTTTTTCTTGATATAGGAACGTATTTCATTATTTAATCTCCTCCCCGCTCTTTTTAGAATAACGTACTAATTTATTTTTATCATTTAATTTTCTGCCAATACGAGATGGACTTCCTGAACCATCAATAAGCATCAGGTTTGAGATATGCACAGGGGATTCTTTTTTCAAAATTCCGCCTTTAGGATTAGCTGCATTTGGCTTTGTATGTTTATGAATCATATTAATGCCTTCAACAAATGCCTTATTCTTGCTAACAACTACACTCAACACTTTGCCCTGTTGACCTCTTGAGTCTCCTGCAAGAACTTTAACAATGTCACCTTTTTTTATATGTAATTTCTGACACATGATATTTTTTATATTTAAATTACTTCTGGTGCTAATGATACTATTTTCATATACTGTTTTTCCCTGAGTTCTCTTGCTACAGGCCCAAAGATGCGTGTTCCAACCAATTCGCCTTGTGCATTGATAAGAACAATAGCATTGTCATCAAAACGAATATATGATCCGTCAACTCTTTTTACTTCTTTTTTTGTTCTAACAACAATCGCTTTTGAAACACTTCCCTTTTTAACATTACCTGAAGGTAAAGCCGTTTTTATTGCCACGACAATAATATCGCCGATGGAAGCATATCTTTTTCTTGTACCGCCCAACACATTGATGCATTGTGCAGTTTTAGCGCCGCTGTTGTCTGCAACGATTAATTTTGTTTCGTGTTGTATCATGATTATTTCGCTCTTTCTAAAATTTTAACTAATCTCCAACATTTATCTTTACTTAATGGTCTTATTTCCATTATACTGACAGTATCTCCAATATTGCATTCATTCTTTTCATCATGTGCCATAAATTTTGAGCTTTTTTTAACAAATTTATGGTACTTTGGATGTTTTACTTTTCTTTCAACAACAACCAGGATAGATTTATCCATTTTATTGCTAACGACGATACCCGTCTTTTCTTTTCTTAAATTTCTTTCCATCTCTTATCAGGATTTCAAATTTGATTTTTCATCATTATTTCTTTTGTTCAGCTCTGTTTCCAGTCTGGCTACGTTCTTTTTGTAATCCTTAATTTTTAAAGGATTTTCTAGTGGTGATACAGCATGATTCATTTTCAATTTCACAAGCTGAGTTTTTTCAATCTCAAGCTTTTCAATGATTTCTGCTTTTGTCATTTCTTTTATAACTGCCGGTTTCATGTTTCAATTAGTTTGTTTCTTCAACATAATCTCTTCTGACAATAAACTTTGTCTTTATCGGCAGTTTCTGTGCTGCCAATCTTAATGCTTCTTTTGCAACTGCCAAAGGAACACCGTCTGCTTCAAATAATATTCTTCCAGGAGTAACTGGTGCTACAAAATATTCAGGTGCACCTTTCCCTTTACCCATTCTAACTTCAGCAGGCTTCTTTGTTACTGGCTTATCAGGAAAAATTCTAATCCAAAGCTGACCTTCACGTTTCATGAAACGAGTCACTGCCTGACGAGCTGCTTCTATCTGACGACCAGTCATCCAACATTCTTCCATTGCTTTTATTCCGAATGAACCGAAGGCAAGTTCGTGACCACGTTGGGCATTGCCCTTCATTTTGCCTTTTTGCTGTTTTCTGTATTTTGTTTTACTTGGTTGTAACATTGTTTTTTATCTTTCAGATATTTATCAATTTATTTTCCACCTTTTTTATTATTTCTTCTTCCACCACGTCCAGCGCCGCCTTTTCCTTTATTTACGCCACCAACAGATTTGTTAAAATTTGTTCCTGTTGTAGTACCACCTGCTAAAACGAGATCTCTTCTTTTTGCAAAAATTTCACCTTTACAAATCCAAACTTTAATTCCCAAGCGACCGTAAGTCATATGAGCTTCAGCATGAGCATAATCAATATCAGCACGAAGTGTATGCAATGGAATTCTACCTTCTTTATACATTTCTCTTCTTGCCATTTCAGCGCCATTCAACCTACCAGATATTAAAACTTTAATTCCCTCTGCGCCCATTCTCATGGTTGAAGATATTGCAGTTTTAATGGCTCGTCTGTAAGCAATTCTACCTTCCACTTGTTTAGCAATTGAATTCGCTACAAGCACTGCATCAAGTTCAGGTCTTTTTATTTCAGAAATATTAATCTGAACTTCTTTACCTGTCAGTTTTTTTAATTCTTCTTTTAACTTATCAACTTCTTGACCGCCTTTTCCAATAATAAAACCAGGACGAGCAGTATTAATAGTTATCGTAACAATTTTCAATGTTCGTTCTATCAAAATCTTTGATATTCCAGCTTTGAATAATCGTGCGTTCAGATATTTTCTGATTTTATCATCTTCGATAAGCTTATCTTCAAGGTTCTTGCTGCCATACCAGTTTGAATCCCATCCTCTGATGATTCCTAACCTAAGTCCGATTGGGTTTGATTTTTGTCCCATTAATATATATTATTAATTATTATTGTCTGTTGTTATTTCTTGTTCCAATTGTCTGCTCTCAAGTGTCAATGTAACATGATTAGAGCGTTTTCTGATTCTATGTGCTCTACCTTGTGGTGCTGGCTGAATTCTTTTTAATTGTCTGCCACTATCCACCATGATAGTTTTGATATATAAATGGCTATCTTCTAATCTAGCACCTTCATTCTTATTTTCCCAATTTGCTACAGCTGAACGAAGCAGTTTATATAATCTTTCTGAAACTTCTTTTGATGAAAATTTTAAGATACCAAATGCATCTTCAATATTTTTTCCTCTAATCAGATCAGCAACAAGTCTCATCTTTCTTGGTGAAGTAGGACAATTGTTTAGACTAGCTACATACAATGTCTTTCTATCCTCTTTTCTTTCAATTGCTTTTAAATGTTTTCTGGCTCCCATTTTTTATATTTTATAATGTTAAGCGTCCTTATTGCCTGCGTGTCCTCTGAATATTCGAGTTGGTGCAAATTCACCTAAACGATGACCAACCAAGTTCTCTGTAACATAAACCGGAATGAATTTATTTCCATTATGAACAGCAATGGTTTGCCCAACAAATTCTGGTGTAATCATCGAATTTCTTGCCCAGGTTTTAATAACTGTCTTTTTTTTCGATGCTGCGTTCTTTAAAACTTTTTTTTCAAGTTTAAAATGAACATAAGGACCTTTTTTGAGTGAACGGCTCATATTTTTATTTTAATTATTTTTTACGTCTTTCAATAATATACTTATTTGAACTCTTTTTAGGATTTCTTGTTTTAAATCCTTTTGCAAGCAATCCTTTTCTTGAACGTGGATGACCACCAGATGATCTTCCTTCACCACCACCCATGGGATGGTCAACAGGATTCATTGCAACACCTCTTGTTCTTGGTCTTCTACCCTGCCAACGGCTTCTTCCTGCTTTACCAGAGATTTCAAGATTATGATCTTGGTTAGAAACCATACCGATTGTTGCTTTACAAGTAATCAGTATTATTCTCATCTCACCAGAAGGCATTTTAATAGAAGCATATCTTCCTTCTCTTGACATTAACTGAGCATAAGATCCGGCACTTCTTGCCAATTTTGCACCTTGTCCTGGTTGTAATTCAATATTATGAATGATTGTTCCATAAGGAATTTCTTCTAACAATAAAGTATTACCAATTTCAGGAGCTGATCCTTTTCCAGAAGTAATTGTCTGATCAACTTTTATACCATGAGGAGCAATTATATATCTTTTTTCACCATCAGCATAATGAAGAAGTGCAATACGTGCGCTTCTATTTGGATCATATTCAACAGATTTTACTACAGCAGGAATCCCATCTTTCTCTCTCTTGAAATCAATAACACGAAATTGTTTTTTATGACCACCGCCAATATAACGCATAGTCATTTTCCCGGTATTATTTCTTCCTCCAGAACTTTTAATCGGAGCCAACAAAGTCTTTTCCGGTTTGGATTCAGTTATCTCCTCAAATGTGCTGATCAGTTTATAACGCTGTCCCGAACTTGTCGGTTTGAATCTTTTAAGTGCCATTTATTTATTTACTATATATTGCTAAAAAAATCTATTACTTGTCCTTCAGCTAATGAAACAATAGCTTTTTTTCTGTCATTCTTTTTGCCGGAAACAACTGCTTTTTTTGTAAAACGCGATTTTTTCTTTCCTTTGCTATTCAAAGTATTGACAGATTCAACATTCACTTTATATAAATCTTCAACCGCTTTTTTTATCTGAAGTTTTGATGCATTTTCGTCAACAATAAAACCATAACGGTTTAATGTTTCACCCAAATGGGTCATTTTTTCAGTAATTATCGGTTTTATTAAAATACTCATTTTGTTATAGTATAAAAAAATTAATCTTTTAAAACATCTTCTATTTTCTTCAACGAACTTTCAACCATTAGAATATTTTGAGCATTAAGAATATCATAAGTATTAATATCTGAGGCACTTACGACTTTCGCCTGTTTCAAATTTCGGGATGACAAATATACATTTTTATTTGAATCTGAAAGCACTAATAATGTTTTTTTATCGGAAACTTTAAAATTATTTAATAAATCAATATAATTCTTAGTTTTTGGTGCTTCAAAATTGAAATCCTCAACAACAAAAATAGTATTGTCTTTAAACTTATAAGTCAATGCAGATTTTCTTGCGAGCTTCTTTGTTTTCTTATTTAATTTAAAATTATAATCTTTGGGTCTTGGACCAAAAACTCTTGCACCTCCTCTTAAAACAGGAGAATTAATATCTCCAATACGAGCCATCCCTGAACCTTTTTGTTTACGTAGTTTTCTCGTACTTCCAGAAAGTTCAGAACGTTCTTTGGCTTTATGTGTGCCCTGACGTTTATTTGCCAAATGTTGTTTGACATCAAGATAGATTACATGATCATTGGGTTCAATGTTAAAAACAGAATCGTCCAATGATATTTTCTTGCCGGTTTTTTCACCGCTCACATTATATACTTCTATTTCCATCTCTGAATTTTTAAATATGAACCATTTGGTCCTGGTACTGAACCTTTAATTAATAATAAATTTTTTTCGGGAATAACTTTCAATATTCTCAAATTGAGCGTTTTTACTTTATTTCCACCTGTTCTTCCTGCCATTCTAATACCTTTCACAACTTTTGAAGGAAAAGAAGAAGCACCCAAAGAACCCGGAGCTCTCAAACGGTTATGTTGACCATGTGTAGCGCCGCCAACACCACTAAAATTATGACGTTTAATTACACCTTGAAATCCTTTACCTTTTGAAATGCCAACTACATCGACAAATTCGCCTTCCTGAAAAATTTCAACACTTATTACTTCGCCAAAATCTTTACGATGTTCTGGCTCAAAACGAGTGAATTCTAAAACAATTTTTTTAGGAGTAGTAGAAGCTTTGGCAAAATGACCTTTTAATGCTTTTGTTGTGCTCTTTTCTTTCTTTTCATCAAATCCAAGCTGGATGGCTTCATACCCATCTTTTTCAGGTTCACGAACCTGAGTAACAACACAGGGTCCAGCTTCAATGATCGTACAGGGTACATTTCTACCCGAAGCATCAAAGACACTGGTCATCCCTATTTTTTTCCCTATTAACCCAGACATAATATTTTTATTTTAATTAGTTTTTTAAATAATAATAAAAAAAAGTATTCATTAAACTTTGATTTCAACTTCAACACCACTGGGTAATTCCAGTTTCATTAGTGCATCAATTGTTTTGGTTGTTGTACTGTAAATGTCAAGCAGTCTTTTGTATGAACACAATTGAAACTGATCTCTTGATTTTTTATTTACAAACGTTGATTTGTTAACTGTAAAAATCTTTTTATTAGTGGGCAAAGGAATAGGACCACTAACAATGGCTCCTGTAGATTTCACTGTTTTAACAATTTTCTCACAGGACTTATCTACGAGATTGTAATCGTAAGATTTTAGTTTTATTCTTATTCTCTGGTTCACGATTAATTTATTTAATTTTTATTTTTTATTAGCAAATTGCAAAACCTTTTATCTTATTTGTTACTTCTTCAAACACTTCTTTTGGAGCTTCTGCAAAATGTGAAAATTCCATATTTGATGTAGCTCTACCTGAAGTAATCGTTCTTAAAACAGTAACATATCCGAACATTTCTCTTAATGGTACTTTCGCTTTGATAATCTGATAACCTATTTTAGCTGAAATGCTTTCAAGATTACCTCTTCGTTTGTTCAAATCACCAGTAACATCGCCAATGTAAGCATCAGGTGTTATCAATTCAACATTCATATAAGGTTCAAGAATTACCATTTTTGATTTCTTACATGCTTCTCTAAACCCTATATTTGCTGCTATTTCAAATGACAAAGCATCAGAATCAACACTATGATATGAACCGTCTATTAAACGAACTTTAACACTATAAACAGGATATCCTGAAAGAACACCGTTTGACATGGCATTACGAAAACCTTTTTCAATGGCAGGAATAAATTCTTTGGGAATATTTCCACTTTTAACTTCATTGATAAATTGTAATCCTTTAAAATCTTTATCTGCCGGTGATAATTCAAAAACAATATCAGCAAATTTACCTTTACCACCTGATTGTCTTTTGTAAAATTCATGGTGCAAAGTAGTAGAAGTTATTGCTTCTTTATAAGCTACTTGTGGGCGACCATGATTACAATCAACATTATATTCTCTCTTTAGTCTGTCGAGTATAATTTCTAAATGCAATTCCCCCATTCCACTAATTAAAGTCTGACCGGTATCTTCATTCACTTTCACCTGAAATGTAGGATCTTCTTCAGCCATTTTAGCTAAGGAAATATCGAGTTTATCAACATCAGCCTGAACTTTAGGTTCAACAGCAATGCTGATCACAGGATCAGGAAAAACAATAGATTCAAGTAATATAGGATGTTTAACATCACAAAGTGTATTTCCCGTTCTAATTTCTTTTCCACCAATAATAACACCAATGTCGCCTGCTTCAAGCATATCAACAGGAATTTGCTTGTTTGAATGCATTTGAGCTAAACGAGCAATTCGTTCTTTCTTATCAGTACTTGCATTTAATATGTAAGCACCACTTTTCAATGTGCCGGAATAAACTCTTATAAAAGATAATTTTCCAACAAACGAATCGGATGCAATTTTAAAGACCAAACCGCTGAATTGTTCATTCACGTCAGTATGTCTTAATTCTTCTTTTTCAGTGTATGGATTTAAACCCTTTATCGGTGGAACATCCAAAGGACTGGGAAGAAAATTAATAACAGCATCCAAAAGGAACTGGACACCTGTATTCTTCAGAGAAGAACCACACAAAACCGGAGTTATCCGTTTCTGTAAAGTAGCCTTTCTTATTTCTGTAATGATTTCTGTTTCGGTGATTGACGAAGGATCTTTGAAATATTTTTCAAGAAGAGTTTCATTTTCTTCTGCGGCTCCTTCAATTAATTTGTTTCTGTATTCTTCGGCGGTGCGTCTCAGGTCTTCTGGGATAGGCACCTCGTTAAAATTTACTCCTTGCGAAACGGGATCCCATTCGAAGGCTTTATTTTTTATTAAATCAACTACCCCCTTAAATTCTGTTTCAGAACCAATGGGTAATTGAACAACAATTGGTTTTGCACCAAGTTTATCTTGTATCTGATTAACTACATTATAAAAATCAGCTCCACTGCGATCCATCTTATTTATATAAGATATACGTGGAACATGATATTTGTCAGCTTGACGCCAAACTGTTTCTGATTGAGGTTGTACTCCCCCAACTGCACAAAATATAGCAACCGCGCCATCCAACACTCTTAATGATCTTTCTACTTCAACAGTGAAATCAACATGTCCGGGAGTATCAATCAAATTTATTTTATATTGACTTTGATTCTGATTCCAAAAAATTGTTGTTGCAGCAGAAGTAATTGTTATTCCTCTTTCTTGCTCCTGCACCATCCAATCCATAGTTGCTGAACCATCATCAACTTCTCCGATCTTATAGTTCTTGCCTGTGTAATAAAGCAAACGCTCAGTCGTAGTGGTCTTACCGGCATCAATATGAGCCATAATTCCAATATTCCTTATATGTGTTAAATCTACCTGCACTGCGTTTACTAAATCGTATTTATTAAAAATTAAAATCTAAAATGTGAGAAAGCCTTGTTGGCATCAGCCATACGGTGAATATCTTCTTTCTTTTTGAATGATCCGCCTTCTTCTTTAAACGCAGCAATAATTTCACTGGCAAGATTGCTTGCCATTGATTTTTCTTTGCGTGAACGAGCATAACTAATCAACGATTTCATACCAAGCGATAATTTACGTGCCGGTCTGATTTCTGTTGGAATCTGAAAAGTTGCGCCACCAATTCTACGGCTTCTTACTTCCACAGATGGACTAACATTTTCTAATGATTTCTTAAAAACTTCTAAACCATTTTCTTTTGTCTTTTCAGAAACTATATCTAATGCATCATAAAAAATGTTGAAGGCAACATTTTTCTTTCCATCATACATCAAATTATTGACAAAGCGTGTAACCAAACGATCGCTAAATTTAGGATCCGGTAATACTTCTGCTCTCTTTGCTTTTGTTTTTCTCATTTTTTAATAATATTAAAAAAGTCTTTACTTTTTATTTTTTTGCAGCTTCTTTAGGTCTCTTAGCGCCGTATTTTGATCTTCTTTGTTTTCTTCCTTCAACACCGGTTGTATCAAGCGTACCACGAATAATATGATATCTTACCCCTGGTAAATCTTTTACTCTACCGCCTCTAATCATTACGATTGAGTGCTCTTGCAAGTTGTGACCTTCTCCCGGAATATACGCATTCACTTCCTTCTGGTTTGTCAAGCGAACCCTGGCTACCTTACGCATAGCTGAGTTTGGCTTTTTAGGAGTTTGTGTGTAAACTCTTGTGCAAACACCTCTCCTTTGTGGACAACTGTCGAGTGATGGAGATTTACTCTTATAATTTATTTTCTTGCGTCCTTTGCGAACTAACTGCTGAATCGTTGGCATAATTATTACTTAATTTTTTCCAATAATATACAACCCTCTTATTTTAAGGGACTGCAAAATTAAAAATTTATTTCGGATTTACAATGACTTTCAATAAGTTTTTTTATTCATTTTGAATAAATAAAACTAAAACCTATGTTGAAGTGCTGATAAATATAGCTTTTATAATAAAAAAAATTGATTTTAAATATGATAAATAATTGTGCTATTAAAATCTGTTTCTTTTGCTGCAAATACTATAATGATAATACAAAAATGAAACTTCTCTGAAAGGTTTTTACTTTTCTGTTATTTTCTTTTTATCATTTATTTTAGAACATGATGTTCTTTAATAATAGGAACTAGCTGGACGCTAGCTCCTATGGGGTTAAACAGGTTTATTTATATTCATTATTTTTTCACACCATCTTATAAATCAACTTTAAATGGATGACAACTTTCAATCTTTTTAATTTTATCAATGAGTGTCTTTTTTATAGACTTAACAATCTTTTTTCTTTGTCTGTAAGGTATTTTCTGAAGTTCTTCTAAAGATTTCATTTTATTGTCAACTGTAAAGTTGAAACTATTAATTTTATATAAACATTTTCCTTCTTTCGAATTCTTTAAATCAAAACTTATAGCACAACTATCTAATGTAGTTTGTTTACTAAGTTTTTTATTAAACAAATATAGTGCAGTTAAATTGTTTGTATCTCGTTTTATAAGTTTATGATTTTTTTTTATCCAATCTACAATAATATCTTCAATGATTTCTTTTTCTGCTTTTTTTTCTATATAAAGACAATAAAAATTGTTTTTATTTTCAATATTCATTCTAATAACATTTTCATTAAATTCTTCATTAAAAAAAGTTGAAACCTTATTTAAATCTTTACTTTTAACTGTTTCTGAATAGGTAATAATTAATGTGTCTTTATATTCTTTTTTTCCATCACCATTTATATATTGTGGATTATTATAATCAAAAGACATAATTTTACTACACGAACAAAATGAAATTAATATTATTAACAGCATAACTAATCTGTATTTTTTTCTCATTGTTTTATTTATTTAGTTTTAAATTGTAAGATTTTTTATTGGTATCAGTTAAAATATAATAATTTGAATTTTTTGATAATTTAAATCTTAAAATAATTTTATTATTTGTTTCATTACTTATAATATTAAAATATTTACCTGTTATACTATACTTATAATATAACTCTTCTGAACGTGCAATTAAAGATGTTTTGCAATTTATTTCATCAATAAATTCAAGAGTAATTGATGGAATATCTTTCCCTATAAACTTAATAGGGAAAGAAACTTTATTAGTTAACGAAGTTAAAAATAATAGCGAAGTTTTGATAATTGTAGTTGAATCTTTAACCTCCTCTGTCTTATCACTTTTTTTATCTATAGAACTTGGCTTAACTTCTTCTGTCCTATCACTTTTTTTATCTATAGAGCTTGGCTTAACTTCTTCTGTCTTATCACTTTTTTTATCTATAGAGCTTGGCTTAACTTCTTCTGTCTTATCACTTTTTTTATCTATAGAGCTTGGCTTAACTATTGTATCGTTTACAATAATACTACTGGCTGTATCACAATTAATAAAAATTATTGTATCATAATTAATATTTGGCAATATTTTCACATTTTGTTTTATCGTATCAAAAATATATTCTGGTGATGACGAATATTTTAAATTATTATCACCAAACAAATAATCAAATAAACTATTAAAAATATATGTTACAAATCTCCTTATTTTAAACCAGACATTATCATTGTCGGCTAATTTACCTAAAATAGGAGGTAATTCAAAAACATTTAAAGTATCATTATTTATAATAGAATCATTATACGGTAAAATTTTTTTTTGCGAATTCACATCTATATTATTTGACAAACTATCAATAATATATTTATAATTTTTATCAATATTATAAATTTCCCCTTTATTATCAATTGCAATAATTTTATTAATAGTAGTATCTTTAATTAATCTTAATGGTTTAAAAACAAATGTTAATCCATCTTTAATTCGAGTATTTTTAAAGGACTGATTAAAAATCACCCCACCTTTATGTTTATTATTAGTTATTAGATCTAAAGGGTGCTTTTTACCACTAATCTGTTCTTCAACAAACAAATAAAATATTATTGAAAAAATAATAAGAAAAAACACTTTTAAATATTTTTTCAATATTTTTGTTGTTGATTTTTTAAAAAATGAAAAAAAACAACAACAAAATAAATGCACAAAAAACAACAGAAATAAAAGTACTGCAATAGAATTAATAGTAGAATTAATTTCCCCATTTTTATATTTATTTACTCCAAAAAAAACCGAAGAAATTAAAAATTCTAAAGGGATAGCTAAATGTATCTGAATATTTTTAGATGTTTTTACTACACTGTCAAAGGTTACCATCACAAATAGATTTTTTAATTTTTAACTTATAACTCATTTTTTATTTATCACCGAATTACAACCAGTAATATTCAATGAATTTACAATTGACAAAAGTCTAAATTGAGTACATACACATCATATATATTATTAAATAATTTAATATCCTTTACGGCACCACCTTCAAAACAGGATCACTGCAAGGCTGAGTTCCATTGGCGGTTACAGCCAATACCCTGAACCAGATTTTTGTGCCACTTTCAAAACCGGTGAGTGTAATTTTGGCTTTGGTAGTAGCATCGCCCATGAGCCATTGTTTATCATCGGTAGGCAGATTGCCTATGCTGTATTGCCAGATATACGCTTTGGCTCCGGCAA
>Ga0118677_10008699_pt1 | contig 16174 bp, 12 predicted proteins | sample AliMusrvi5mmetaG_FD_86154 | JGI IMG/M metagenome (GOLD analysis project Ga0118677, IMG submission 86154) | reverse complement strand
GAGAGAGCATCCGGCGCCGAGAATTGAACCTTCCGGCACGCCGACTCGCTCCAGAGGTCTTAACTCAAAGTGTCCAGACGCTCCCGGACGACTACAAACAAATCAGATGAAAAAACCCTGCCTTGTCCGTAAGACCAGTAAACCCGCTCTTGAGCTTTCTCCCGGCTATGCCACAATGCGCGCAAGGCTCAGGCGTTGTGCCTGGAACTGCCCTTGTTCTTAAATATGAAATCTGCATTGAACCGTCGCTCCTTCCTCAAGCGCTCAACTCTCGCCGCCGGTGCTGTGTCCGCTGGTGGTCTTCTTCCCGTCCCCAACCTCCTCGCCGCCGCGAGTGCCGGCGACAAGCTCAAGGTCGTCCAGATCGGCTGCGGTGGCCGTGGCCTGAGCAGTCACATCGACTGGGTGGTCACCAGAAGCAAGGACAACCTCGTAGCCATTGTGGACGCGGACGAAAAAAGGCATGCGGCAGTAAAGAAGTGGCTCGAGACCAAGGGGGCGGATCCTGCCAAAGTCCGGACCTTCACCGATTACCGCGTGATGTTCGATAAGATGGGCAAGGAGATTGACGCGGTCTGCATCGCCACACCCAACCATCACCACGCGCTGCCCGCAATGATGGCCATGCAACTCAACAAAGGCGTCTTCTGCGAAAAGCCGCTCTGTCACGACATCGCCGAAGCCCGGAAACTGCGCGCCATGGCTCGGCAGTCCAAAGCCCCCGCTCAAATGGGCAACCAAGGCCACTGCGAAGAAGGCTACCGCCGCTTGTGCGAGTTCGTTTGGGGTGGCGTGGTCGGCAACATCACCGAGACCCATAGCTGGACCGACCGCGCCAACGGCGGTGCCGGACCGCGGCCGCCCTCCTTGCCGGTGCCAGCGGGCCTGGATTGGGATTCCTGGATCGGGCCCGCCCCCTTCCGCGACTACCACAAGGGTTTGAATCCGCACGATTGGCACGACTGGTACGACTTCGGCAACGGTTCGCTTGGCAATATGAGCTGCCATGTGTTGGACGGCGTGTTTTGGGCACTCAAGATAGGGCACCCAACCAGCGTAGAAGCTGAGGAAATCCGCGGCGGCGGTAATGGGTGGTATCCCACTGGCAGCCGCGTTCGCTGGGACATTCCCGCGCGCGGCGACATGCCGCCACTCAAAGCCTACTGGTATGAGGGCTTCAAGAAGGATGCTAAAGGCAACCCCGCCGACGATCCCAAAGCCGCCAGGGGCGAGGGCAGAAACTTCCCGCCGTTTCTGATAGAGCTCCAGAAGCAGTATCCCGACGAAGAAATGGACCGACCCGACAGCGGGACACTGTATGTCGGCGAAAAGGGCGTCCTCTATACCGGCACCTACGGCGGCAAGATGCACATTCTGCCGTTGGAGAAAATGCAGCAGATCACCCAGCCGCCCCGGACCCTGCCCCGCCCGAAGGACGTCATGACCGATTTCCTCGACGCCTGCCGAGCCGACAAGACCGAGACTGCCGCGAGTTTCGACTACGGCGCCCAATTGACCGAGTTCTCCTTGCTCGGCAACCTGGCTCAACACGCGGGCGTAGGAAACAAGGTGGAATGGGACGGGCCCGGCATGAAAGTCACTAACTTACCTGAACTCAACCAATGGTTGAGCCGCCCGTATCGCAAGGGCTGGCAGGCCTGAGCCGAACTCCGTCACGCGCACTATGAAATATCTGATCCCAATTACCTTAGCCGCCTCTGCATTCCTGGCGGCAACACCGGCCTCGCGCGCCGAAACCAAGATCGTTGTGGACTACAACGACAGCGCCCATGCCAGTGCCGAATTCAAGTTCAAGAGCGTGCCGGCGCCCGCCAAGACCAGCGCCGCCACCAAGGCCAGTTTTACCATCATCGACGGCGAACGCGATGAGAATGGCGGTGTCCTCGAGAGGCTCCACGATGGCAAGCTGCCCACCGAGGAGGACCAGCCGTCAGAGAACTTCTTCTTCAACGCCGGCACTGACGGCGGATTGCTCCTGGTGGACCTGGGCGGCGCGCTCGAACTGAAACAGGTCAACACCTATTCCTGGCACCCCAGCGCACGCGGCCCGCAGGTGTACAAGCTCTACGCCAGCGATGGCGAGGGCGGCAGCTTCAAAGCCAAGCCGAAGCGGGGCACGGACCCCCTCGAGAATGGGTGGAAGCTGATCGCCAAGGTTGATACCCGCCCAAAGACAGGCGAAGCCGGCGGCCAATACGGCGTGAGTGTCTCTGACACCGAAGGCGCCATCGGCAAGTATCGTTACCTCCTTTTCGACATCTCGAAGACGGAGACCGAGGATGCCTTTGGCAACACCTTCTACAGCGAAATCGTCGTCCTCGATAAAGACGGCGGGACGGGGTCGGGCGCCGGCACTTCCGAAGTGGCCAAGAGCGCCTACGTCATTCCCTCGGTGGACGGATATTGCCAAATCTCGATTGACACCTCCCGAGCGCCCGATTTGCAAGAATGGGCCGAGAAGAAGCTGGCGCCCGTGCTGGCGCAATGGTACCCGAAGCTGACCGCCATGCTTGCCAGCGAGGATTATAGCGCGCCCACCAACTTCACCGTGGTCATCCGGCCTGGCAATGGCGTCGCGGCGACTGGTGGCGGCAGGGTCACGGCCAACTCGACCTGGCTCAAGCGAGAACTGAATGGCGAGGCAGTCGGCGCCTTGCTGCACGAAGAAGTCCACGTCATCCAGCGTTATGGCGGCGGGCGGCGCAACAATCCCGACTACAAACCCGCTCCGGGCTGGCTGACCGAAGGCATCCCCGATTATATCCGCTGGTTCCTATACGAACCGCAGAGCCACGGCGCCGATGTCACCTACTTCCGCAGTCGCAGAAACCCGAGCCTGAACTATGACGGCCTCTACCGCGTCTCGGCCAACTTCCTCAACTACGTCATCGAGACCTATGGCAAGGACAAGGACATCATTACGAAAGTCAATGCCGCCTGCCGCCAGGGCAAATATACCGATGATCTCTGGAAGGATCTGACAGGGAAATCACTCCCGGACCTCAACGACGAGTGGAAGGCCATTATGAAGAAAGAACTGGCCCAAGGCTCGGGTGGTACCCAGGCGGCGGCGGAGAGTACGGCCCCCAACACCCTGACTGATGCCCAGAAGGCCGCGGGTTGGAAACTGCTATTCAATGGCAAGGATTTTACCGGCTGGCACAATTTCAAACGCGAGGGGGTGCGCCCGGGCTGGGAAGTCAAAGACGGCGCGTTGGTCTGCTCTGACCCTCACGACGCAGGTGATATCGTCACCGCGGACCAGTATGACTGGTTCGAGCTGCAATTGGACTACAATATTTCGGAAGCGGGCAACAGCGGCATCATGTACCACGTCACGGATGCTGGCGGCGCGGCCTGGGCCACCGGCCCTGAATTCCAACTCGAAGACAACAAGGCAGCCGCTGACAAAATCCGCTGTGGCTGGCTCTACGCCCTTTACCAGCCCCCCGATGACCCCACGACGGGCAAGCCCCTCGACGCCACCAAACCCGCCGGCGAATGGAATCACGTGCGCCTGCTCATTAGCCAGGACAAGTGCGAGCACGACATTAACGGAGTAAAATACTTCGAGTACGTGCTGGGCAGCGAGGATTTCAACAACCGCGTTGCCAAGAGCAAATTCTCGCGAATGCCGGACTTCGCCAAGCCCAGCACCGGCTACATCGCCTTGCAGGGCGACCACGGCCAGATCTCCTTTCGGAACATCAAGATCCGCCCCATCGTCCCCAAACCGTAGTTGTTGGTCGACGGGCCATGCCGCGCCGATGCAAAGCGGCGGTCTCGCGCGAGGCTCAGTGTGAGCGCTGGCGCGACCGTCTGGACAATTGTCGGGCCCTGGAACGTCCACTAGCCGCTTCTCAAGGCGGCACGATGGCCGATCAGCACTTCGGACTTTGGTCTTCAGATTCGCTATGCTAGCTTGACGCCGTGACGAAGCATCTGATCTGCCTGCTGGGCATCCTCATGACCGCCGGCCAACTACGGGCGGCTACAAACGTCGCCGTTGCGTCCACCAACTCACTGCCCGCTGCTGCCCCTGTCGCCGTCGATTCGGTAGAAAAGGAATACAAGCAGATCATGGAGGCTGACGACGCAGCCCAGGCCGAGGTGGATCAGTGGATTCGCGACAACGACGCTGCAATCGCCAAGGGCGCCGGCTTGCCTAGCGCCGATCTGAAGCGCCGCATCCGCGACCGCTTCGCGCCCATCCGCACCGCCTATGAGGACTTCATCCAGCGCCATCCCGAGCATGCCCGCGCGCGGGTGGCCTATGGCAGTTTCCTCAATGACCTGCAGGACGAGGAAGGCGCGCAGGAGCAGTGGGAAAAGGCGCTGAGCCTGAATCCCAAAGACCCGGCCGTCTACAACAATCTCGCCAACCTTTACGGCCACGCCGGCCCCGTCAAAAAGGCCTTTGAATATTACGCCAAAGCCATCGAACTGAACCCGCGCGAGCCAGTTTACTACCACAACTTCGGCACCACCGTCTTCCTGTTCCGCAAGGACGCCATGGAGTTCTACAACATCACCGAGCAGCAGGTCTATGACAAGGCGCTGGAACTGTATAGTAAAGCCCTCAAGCTCGACCCCGACAACTTCCCGCTGGCTTCCGATGTCGCCCAGACCTACTACGGGATTAAGCCGCTCCGCCTCGATGCCGCCCTCCAGGCCTGGACCAACACGCTGGCTCTGGCCCACGACGAGGTCGAGCGGGAAGGCGTCTATCTTCACTTCGCCCGGCTCAAACTCCAGGTCGAACGCTTCCCCGAAGCCCACGCGCACCTGGCTGCCGTAACCAACCAAATGTACACTGCGGTGAAGAATCGCATTTCCCAGAACCTGGACGAACAGGAGCGGAAATCGAAGGACACGAACGCCCCACCGGCAGCGCTGGAGAAGCAGGAGTAAATCCATCCGGCCGGCCCGCTTCGACTCGCACCCACGGGTTGACGGGCCGCATCACCTCAGTAGAGCCACCGGCAAGTACCGCCTGGATGCCTGCCTCGCCTCCCTTGATCCCTTCCCAAGCAGTTGCTTAGTTCCTCAATAATTCCATGATAGATCCGTAATGGTTCCCTAATGATTCCATCATAGTTCCCTGGTAGATCCATAATGGTTCCTAGATACCGCATATACCGCTTGTTGCCCATTCCTCGGGCAAGGCGTATGGGAATGATAATTGATCATCATTTCAGGCAGCGTTAGTTCGACGGACTACGAAGAAACGACTTCAAGCTTTCCTCACCCACGATATGCAGTACCTTGCAGCCGATGCTGGGACTGGAACAACTGGCCGAATTGCTCGAAAAGCACCGCGCCGAGGCCAAGGCGTGCGTCCAGGAATTCTCCATCGGCGGCAAACACTTCGCCTTCAACTCCCGCCCTGCGATCATGGGTGTGATCAATCTGTCGGCGGATTCATGGTACAGGGAGAGTGTGTGCCTCACTGCCGAAAGCGCTGTTCGCCGGGGGAAGATCATGTCGGACCAGGGAGCGGAGATCATTGATGTTGGTGCCGAATCCACCCTGGCCCATGCAGCGCGGGTGGATGACGTTGCGCAGACCAGCAAGCTGCTGCCTGTCATCCGAGCTCTGCGGGAGTCGGGAATACTGGTTTCCGTCGAGACGTATCAACCCTCTGTCACCCGCGCCTGTCTGGAAGCGGGAGCAAACGTCTTGAATCTGACCGGCGCTGATCGGACTGATGAACTCTTCCGCATGGTCGCAGCTCACGACGCGGCGGTGATCATCTGCTATATGCAGGGCGGAAATGTGCGCGAGGTGGGCGATTTCGATTTCGGCGCCGACCCTTTAGTGCTCATGCAGGATTTCTTCGCGCGCCAGATTGAAATCGCGCGGCGTAACGGCGTGGAGAAGATTCTCGTTGATCCCGGCCTAGGCTTCTACTATCGCAACCTCCAGGACAGCAGCGTGCGCGTGCGCCACCAGATGACGGTGTTTCTAAATACCTTCCGGCTGCGCGCACTGGGATTTCCCGTCTGTCATGCCCTGCCCCACGCCTTCGAGTATTTTGGCGAGGAGGTGCGTTGCGCCGAACCGTTCTTCGCCGTGCTGGCCGCCCTGGGCAAAACCGATTTGTTCCGCACCCATGAAGTCCCCCGCGTCCGAGCAGTGCTCGAGACGTTGCAGGCATATTGATTATGAGTCAGGCAAGCTACTCTACGGGCGTAGTTTCAGTGTTCACCCTATTCACCGCAATCTCGGCGTTAGGACAACCGGCGCGCGCCAGCACCCCTGCGGTGGTCTACCGTGAGAAAGTCGAACCTCACTGGATTGCGGGGGCAGACGGAGCCACGAATCAATTCTGGTATCGAATCGAAACAGGCAAAGACCTCCACGAGTTCATTCTAGTGAGCGCGGCCGAAGGCAAGCGCGAACCGGCCTTTGACCACGCCAGGGTGGCGGAGGCGCTGGCCAAATTGACCGGGCAACTAGTCGAGCCCAGCCGCCTGCCGGTGAGATCCATCGTATACGGTTCTGACGCGAAGACCGTGCTCCTCAAAGGAGCGGGCACGAATTGGAGCCTCGATCTCCAGACCTACACGCTCACATCGCAAAAGGGCGAAGGCGGCGAAGAACACGCATTACCGGCAACCCGCCAACCTCGACCATCGAGGGATGGGGGAGCAGACACGGAAGTCACGTTTGTAAATCGCATCGATTCGGAAGTTAGCCTGTTCTGGAATGACTCGGATGGTAAGCGCAATCCCTATGGCAGTTTGAAGCCGGGCGAAAGCCGCCGGCAACACACCTTTGCGGGCCATGTCTGGCTGGCCACCCGAAACAATGGGACGATCCTCGCGGTCTTTGAAGCGGAAGAACAGCCGGGTTTGGCAGTAGTGGACGGACGTGAACCGGCCGGACCCGGGGCAAGGGTCCGGCGGGGTGGCCGAGGGGCTCGGCCCGAAGCGCCTGCCCCACGCCCAGACACTAGCTCTCCAGACGGAAAGTGGGAGGCGACCGTGCATGGCCACAATCTCTACCTGCGCGACACGAGCACTGGAAAAGAAACCCCATTGACGTATGACGCCAACCCCAATAGCACATATTCGCGCAGCGAAGAGGCGGACCGAGCCATCGAAATGAACTTCGAAACGCGCGACCCGGTCGCTCCGACGCCGGAGGTGTTCTGGTCGCCGGATTCGCGCAAGCTCGTAGCCATGCGCCTGAGGCCCGGCACCGTGCGGCGAGTGTACTTGGTCCAATCCTCGCCCGAAGACCAACTCCAGCCGAAGCTCGACTCGTATCCCTACCTGAAGCCCGGGGACGAGGTTCCTGTGCGCAAGCCGCACCTGTTTGACATCGAGCGCAAGCAGGAGATTCCCGTGAAGGACGACCTCTTTGAGAATCCCTGGTCGATCTCGGATCTGCGCTGGGAAACCAATTCTGCTCGGTTCGCCTTTCTGTTCAATCAACGCGGGCACCAACTGCTGCGGATCATCGCGGTGAACGCACAGACCGGCGCGGCCAAGCCGCTGGTGGACGAGCGGAGCCGGACGTTCATTTGCTATTCCGGGAAGTTCTTTTCCGAATACCTCGAAGCCAGCGACGAGATCATCTGGATGTCGGAGCGCGACGGCTGGAACCACCTTTACCTCTACGATGCCGCCACCGGCCAGGTTAAGAACCAGATCACGAAGGGCGAGTGGGTAGTGCGCAAGGTGGAGCGGGTGGATCGGGAGAAGCGGCAGATCTGGTTTCAAGCCGGCGGGATCCGGCCGGGACAGGATCCCTACTACCTGCATTATTGTCGTGTAAACTTCGACGGCACCGGCCTGACGATTCTAACTGAGAGCGACGGCACCCACACGGTTCAGTTCTCTCCGGACGGCAAGTTCCTCCTCGACACCTGGTCGCGGGTGAATCTGCCGCCGGCCAATGAACTACGCCGCACGGAAGACGGCAAGCTAGTCTGCCGGCTCGAAGAAGCAGATGCGCACGACCTTCTTGCCACCGGCTGGAATCCCCCCGAACCGTTTGTCGCCAAAGGCCGCGATGGAGTGACGGATATCTACGGCGTCATCCATCGCCCGAGAGGGCTGGATCCGAAGAAGAAATATCCCGTGATCGAGAACATTTACGCCGGGCCGCAGGATTCGTTTGTGCCAAAGCCGTGGCGATCGAGCTATCGTTGGGAGAGCCTGATGGCACGCGGGTTCGTGCTGGTGCAGATTGACGGGATGGGCACCGCAAATCGCTCGAAGACCTTCCACGACGTGTGTTTCAAGAATCTCGCGGATGCCGGGTTTCCGGATCGCATCGCCTGGATGAAGGCGGCAACAGCGAAATACCCGTACCTGGACCTCACCCGCGTGGGGTTGTATGGCGGTTCGGCGGGAGGCCAGAACGCCTTGGGGGGAGTGCTGACCCACCCGGAATTCTACAAGGCCGCCGCTGCGGATTGCGGCTGCCACGACAACCGGATGGACAAAATCTGGTGGAACGAGCAGTGGATGGGCTGGCCCGTCGGACCGGAATATGAGCAATGCTCGAACGTCACTCTCGCGCATAAACTCCAAGGCAAACTCCTTCTGACGGTGGGTGAAATGGACAAGAACGTCGATCCCGCGAGCACGATGCAGGTTGTTAACGCCTTGATCAAAGCCGACAAGGATTTCGAACTAATCGTGTTCCCGAACGGCGGCCACGGTTCTGGGGGCAGCCCCTACGGCGATCGGCGACGAAACGACTTCTTTGTGCGGAACCTGCTCGGCGACGAGGCGAGCAGCGGCGCCCCCAAAACGGCTTCAAGCCCATAACCGTAACCATGCAGTTGGAAATGGGGAGCACGCCCGCCCCGGGCGTAGCCAGCCGGCGCCCTCGCCGGGTGGCAGGGCCGCGCGCTGAGTCACCGGGCAGCGAGTCCGTCCGGAGAGCCGCGAAAGTGACTGGCGAGGGCGCCAATCACGACGCCCGGGGCGGGCGCGCTCCCCACTGCAGCATGGTTGCGGCTTACCCGCACGACACTAGAAACACCCCCTCTTCCCCAGAATTCGTGATCCACTCTTGGAGCACCCTTAGGCCATAACCGCTAAGGAGCTCCCGCACCCGCTCCGGGGTGTGCCGCCAGGAAAAGAACAGCCGTATCGAATCGCCCGCCCGGAAGAGAAACCGCTCCGCATCCACCCGGATTTCCCGCTGCCGGGAAAACCGGAAATAGGCCACTACACGCTTGAGGCCGCTGCCGGCAGGATCATCCTCCGAGGCGACGTGAAGTTCGCCATCGCTTACCTCCACTCCCAAGTCCCACAGGAAGGTCATCAGCCAGTCGTGCGTCAGGGCATTATCGTAAAGCGGCATGATGCGTTGGACGCCGGTGGCGTAATCGGGGCCGGGGGCGAGGTTGGCACTGAAAAGAAGGTAATCTGCCGGGCGCACCAGCGCCGCGAGCCGCGGCAGGATAACTTGCGGTTCGAAGTTCGGGATCATGCCGAAGAACGTGATTAACCGCGCCATATTGGCGGTGGAAAGCGCATCGAACACCTTCGGCAGATCGTCGGCGCCCCCGAGATCGCAAACGAGCGGGAAGCAATCGCGCTCGGGCACCACGGCCATCGCCGTTTGCCTCGCCTCAAGCACCATCGCCGTGCTGACATCCGCGGGCGTGTAGCAGGTTTCCCGGCCCGAATCCCGCAGCAGCTTCAGCAACCGCGTGTCCTTCTGCCCTCCGCCACAGCCCAGACCAATGAGGTGCACGCGCCGCGCATCGATCCGCGCTGCCACCTCGGCGAAGCTGCGATCGTAGGTGGCCGCGCAGTCCGCATCCGTGCGCGAGGGAGAAAAGGCCTGATGCAGCGCCAGCCATTTCTGGGTCTGCTTCACGCTGTCGTAGTGGAACTTGTGGTTCACCCGGCGCGTGCGCAGGGATTCCAGCAAATCGCGCCGCACGTTCTCCGGAAACTGGCTCGCGTGGATGGCCACATGGACAAGCGATGACATGCGCCTGTGTTGTGGCGGAAAGATCAAGGTATTACAAGATCTGGATTTCCTCTTGGGACGCGTTGACTTGCCGAGGAGCCACCGCCATATTCGGCTTATGGATTTCGACATATCGCATCTCCTGGAGCAGTGGGAGTATCATCCCGGCCAGGTGGTCGCCCGCAAGTTCACAACGAAGGACGGGTGCGAGAAGATCCAGCTCCGGCTGGATTTGGGCCTGCTCCAAATGAACGCGGAAGGTCGGCCGGATGGGAAGCGGCCGTTCGGCCGTACTTGCCTGTTTGAACACTTCCGCGCCCGGCTCCATAAGTACGTCGCGGCCCACGATGGCAGGGACGAGGGTTTCAAGCTCAAGGTCGAGGATTGCGCCAAGCTCCAGCTCGAAGCCCTGCAGTACCATCATCGCTACATCTGCCTGCTGCACCTTGAGGATTACGCCGGGGTGATACGTGATGGCGAACGCAACCTCGCGGTGTTTGACTTCGTCAGCAAACATGCCGAGAGCGAGGAACTGGCCTGGTCCGTGCAGCAATTTCGACCGCAGCTCCTGATGGTGCTCACTCGTGCCCGAGCCGCGCAAGCGCTGGACGCCGATGACTATGAAATGGCGGTCCGGCAGGTCGAGGAAGGCCTGGAACATATCCGAACTTTCCAGCGTGAACACGCGCTCCCGGAGGCGGTCGAGATGAGCGGCGAGGTGCAGTCGTTGGAGAATTGGCTTGAGGAAATCCGCGCTCGTCGTCCCCTGTCAGCCCGGGAGCGATTAGAGCGGGCCTTGCGCGACGCTATCAACAGCGAGGACTACGAGCGTGCGGCGCAAGTACGGGACGCGCTCCGCAATCTCAAGCCGGCCAAATAGCCGCGCCACTTCCGGCGCGCGGACATTCCTGTCCGCAGCAACCCTCAATAGTTCGAGCGGCTCGGAAACTGGCCGGAGCGAGTTACCTTTCGGAGCTTTCTGTCGACAGGAATGTTCGCGCGCCGACCTCGTGGCAGTACCGAACAACGCACCCCCGCTCCTGCTTATTTCTGCGGAAAGATCCGGTAGAGGAAGAGATAAATCAACACGCCGGTCACCGATACGTACATCCACAAAGGCCAGGTCCACCGCGCGATCTTCTTGTGGAAATCGAAGCGCTGCCGCCACGCACGCTGAAGCGTGATAAGTACCAGGGGCACAATCACGACGGCCAGCAGGGTATGTGTGAGGAGAATTCCCAGATAGATTGGCCGGAACCATGCCGGGTTCCTGAAAACGGTTGGGCCACGGTGCAAGTAATACGCCAGGTAGCCGTGGTAGGTGAGATAACAAGCCAGGAACAGGATAGAGGTAACGAACGCCGCAATCATGCAGTTACGGTGTGCGTCCCGGTTCTTCTGCCGGATGAAGTAATAGCCGGCGCCCAGGAGAATCGCACTTAAGGCGTTCAGCGTGGCGTTGACGACCGGCAGGTCGGCCGGGCTCATTGCTCGCGCTCCAGTTGGCGGACCGCCGCCAGGATTTGCGTCTGCACCGTGCGCGGATCAATGCCCTCGCCGGTGGTCTCGAACACGCCGCGCAACCGTGATTGCTTGTCGGCTATCACGAAAATGGTGCTATGAACGAAGAGGTCCGCCGCCGATTGACGCTCCTCGGGTGGCTTGGCTACTGCCGTTAGCTTAAGCGAATCAATCGCCAGCTTCGCAATCTCCTGCTGCGTGCCGGTCAGGAACATCCAGCGATTGGTGTCGACCCCGAACCGCTCGGCATACACTCTCAGCACCGGTGGGGTGTCAAATTCGGCATCGGTTGTCAGCGTAACGAGTCTGGCTTGACTCGCCGACGGCAGGGCCTCCTGGAGTTCCTTCATCTGCCGCGTCATCTTCGGGCAAGGTCCCCCGCAGCGAGTGAAGATAATGTCCGCGACCCAAACCCGCCCTCGCAGGTCGGCCAGTGATACCGCGCTCCCATTTTGGTTGGTCAGCGTGAAGTTCGCAATCGGCCCAATCACAGGAAACGGTTTGCTCGGCGGGCTCTGGAACCTGAGGCCCGCGAGCGCAACCACCAGCGCCACCGTCAATCCGACGAGCCCCAGCCCAACCCAGATCGCCCATTGAATCCCCCGCGGCTGGCTTTCAGAATTGCTCATGCTTGCTCCGAGTAGATACCCTTAAGCGTTCCCCGTGGCAAGCGCATGAGAGGCGCGTCCGGCGATTCTGATCCAACCGTTCATAGACATTGCCGTCCCCACCCCAGAAATATCGGCCCCAACCCTTGATCCGCCGGTTCAGATCTTCAATGATCATCAGCAGGGATCGGCCCTCGGTGCGCCGAGTTTGTTGCCGAGTCGTTTCTTTGCAGCGCAGCACGCTCTTTTCCCGAGGCCATTTATAGCCTCGCTCAAAGTGCCACTCAGAAACTCAAAGCCGCCAGGTTGACTGGATTCCACGATCCGCGTTTTCTCGGGGTGCAGTCTCAGTCCTAACTCCGCCACGATCTGCCGAGCAACTTCCAATGCCATTTCGGCTTCCGCCTGAGTGCGGCATTGAATGATGAAGTCATGGGCGTAGCGGGTTTCCTCATGCCCTCTGGTCGCCATCTCCTGATCCAGTGGATCAAGGTAGAGAATGGCGGCAGCGGACTTATTACGGCCCCAGTTCACCTTCATTGACATGAGGTTTTGGGCTGAGCAGTTCCCTTCCCGCAGCTTCCCACCTGGCCTCACGGCCACGCAGTAGCGTTCTGGTACCGGACCGTCGCACGTCTCGGTCCGACCAGGACTTTCATCTGTTGTTCTCATCAACTGTCGTTCGCACGTAGGGCGCGTCATTCCGTGCGCGCGGTCTTGAGGCGTATGTGAGCGAACGGCGCGCACGGAGCGACGCGCCCTACCCCGCGACCTATCTCCATATGGGAATTGCTGAAGCGGGAACTGGCCAGCCACTTCCTCCGCGCCGACCAGGTCGGCAAGAAGCGAACTCATTTCCACGAGTTGATTCACGTCAACTCTTGATCGCATTCTCCGCTGCATCCGTTAGGATTCCGCAGCCCGTAACCCTGGTCCTTATAACTGCTGCCAGGGCGGGGAAGAAATATGATGCATCTCAGACGATTATCGATTGCGGGCCTGCTTCTAGCTGGCGTGACTCTGGGTCGGGCGGCGACCTTGGTCCTCACGGTGTCCGATCGGGAAGGGACCGCTGGCAGGTGCTCGGCGCCAGTCTCGGTTCCGGCTGACCTCTCAGGGTTCTCGGGTGCGGAGCTTCGCGCGGGTCAGTTCCGCTTGACGCCAATCGGCGAGGCGAAACCGGGTCAAGCGGCGGAGATCCCCGCCCAGTTCGAGCCGAACGCGCCGGGCTCGACGCTCGGCACGCTCAGATGGTTGATGCCGCCAGGCCCGGCGGGCCAGCGCCAGTTCAGCGTGAAGGCGGAGGTGAGCGACACCCCGCCGCTCATGCGGGCACGGAGGGACGAGGCTACCGGACAATTCGAACTGAGCCAGGCCGGAAAGCCGGTCCTGCGCTACAATTACCAGACCAATGACCCTGGAGCGGTATTGGCAAGAGTGAGCCCGGATAACCGCAAGTACGCCCGTGCGCGTAGCGATTACATTCACCCGCTTTATGGTCTGGACGGCCAGGAATTGACCAAGGACTGGTCGGTCGATCATCCCCATCACCGTGGCATCTATTGGGCCTGGCCCGAGGTGGATTATCACGGAGAGCGTGGCGACCTGCACGCCCTCCAGCGCGTCTTCAGCCGGCCTACCGGCAACTGCACGTCGAAAGAAGGCCCGGTTTGCGCCCTCCTCGACGCCGAAAACCTCTGGCGATGGGAAGATCAGGAACCGATTGTCCGGGAACGCACCCTGATCCGCGCCTGGCGCGCCGGAGCGAGCGGACGGTTTATCGACCTGGAGTTCCATTTCACCGCCCTGAATGATGACGTCGCGCTCGCCCGGCGGGGAATGGAGCACTACGGCGGCTTGAACATCCGCCTGGCGCAAGTGCAGGACCAGGAGATCGTTTTCCATACCGATCCAGCGGGAACGGAATTACGGAGAGCGTGGGCCGAGCTGTCCGGCGTATTCTCGGGCGGAAAGAAGGCCAGCCTGGCCGTTTTCCAGGCACCGACGAATCCTGATTATCCCGGTGAGTGGATCAAGTACCCGGAGATAAACTGGTTCCAACCCACCTTCCCGGCAGGCGGCACGCGGTATGTCTTGAAAAAGGGGCAGCCGCTGGTGCTGAGATTCCGCCTTTGGATTTGCCCGAACAAAGGAGACGAAGCCAGCTTGGCTGATGGCTGGACCGCATACGCTTACCCGCCCGGCAGATGACCTCGCTTTCCGTGCGCTTCAATGCGCTCCGTCTCCCAAGAGCGGATTCAGCGTGGGACCGACCTGGAAGGTTGCCAGGCACACTTCCGTCTGCGCGGGGTCATTCAAGCACAGGGCACCCTCCCGGATTTTAGGGACGGGGTCGCCTTCGAGCCGCAGGGGCAGGCGCTCGCTCAACGAGCGGGCGTAGCTGGCAAAATCAGCAAATCCCTCCGCGCGCGCCCGAGCCCGGCTGACCAGTCGGAACAAGCCGCAGCTTCCCGGAGAGGTTCGTTTCATCAACTCCACGGTCAGGCGGCCCATCGTATAACGCGGATTGATCTCCACAACGGGCTTCAGCCGGGAGCCGCCCTGGGGTGTCCGATATACGAAGGCGTCGATGCTGACCGGACCGACATAGCCGGCACGTTGCAACTCAGCCTCCAGCAACGAGAATATCTCGGCGTAGAGGCGCTGGAGGGGGCCTGAAATGTCCGTCGGTTCACGGAATACCGCGGCCACGGCAGCAGGCAGTCGCCGGTCGTAGTTGGCTGCCGCCCAGTTGGCCAGGAACTGCCCCTTCTGGTCGTTGATCAAGCCAGTGAAGCCGCAGAGCTTCAGCCTGCGCGGCTCCATCTCCAACTGGATGGAGAAATCCAGCTCGCGCTCCAACCAGGGCTCGATGACCAGTTGACGACCATTCTGCACGGCATGGGTCAGCCACTGCCGCTGGGTCGCCAACAGTTCCGGTTCCCAGAACCGAATTGCGTTATGGCCCGCCAGCCCACGGGCTTCCTTGGCGACTACCCGGTGATGACCGCGCCGTCGAATCGCCGCAATGGCTTCAAGCGCGCCTTCGAACGTATCCACCACCACGCCCACCTCGTTCTCAGTGCAAAGCCAGGAATTCGTAGGAGCCGACGTAAGGAGGCTCTGACCACCCACTCTACGCGAGTGAGCCTCCTCACCCTGGCGACTACAAGCTAACACGGTTCTGAGAAAATCGGCGCTCCAGGCCTTTGAATACAGCCGGGCGATGCCGTCGTTGAAGCGCTGACTCGCGGTGCGGGCTTCCCCGGTTACCTGGCCAAAGATCGGTTCGAGCAGTTCCAAGCTATCCGGCCCCCAGGCCCAGGGGCGCAGACTGCCGAACTTCCGCTGACAGAGACTGCTGGCCGGATCAATCCGTCCCGCTCTTAGTTCGACGAACTCCGGCAGTGGGAACCCGGCTTGCTTGAGGGCGCTCAAGAACTCAACCGACGGCCGTTTCGCCAGCAGCACGATATCGTTCGGCCGGCAGAGGAACTGCGGCAGGTTGGCCAAGTCGTTGGCGAGCATTGTCTGGTGCTTCACTGGAGTGAAACTCCTGCCATAAGCCATGTACGCCTCGGCGAAGGGATTGAACACAAAGACATTGGGCGTGCGGCCCTTGGACTGGGTCTCGTCCAGGGCAGTCGCGAACAAGACGTGCTCGGCAGAATCACGAAGTTCCATTGCTCGCCGAACAATTTACCATTGGCGGGAACCGATGCCAGCTCCACAAGTTGCTCCGGGAGTACCCGTTCGGATCATGGTCGCCATTGATTGAAGGCATCGACACCAAGGCTAATGCCAAGTTGTTGGCCCGACACGGTGTTTGCGTTATGCTCGTCCCGCATGGAACTCCGACAACTACGTCACTTCGTGGCAGTGGCCGAGGATGGCAACATCAGCCGCGCCGCTAAAAGGGTTTTTCTGACCCAGCCCGCCCTGAGTCGGCAGATCAAAGCGCTAGAGGAGGAAATCGGCCAGTGCCTGCTGGAACGTCAGGCCCACTCGATCCGGCTCACGCCCGCTGGTGAAGCACTGCTCCGGGAAGACCGGGACTTGCTCGAGCACGCCGAACAGCGGCC
>Ga0118677_10008698_pt1 | contig 16177 bp, 10 predicted proteins | sample AliMusrvi5mmetaG_FD_86154 | JGI IMG/M metagenome (GOLD analysis project Ga0118677, IMG submission 86154) | reverse complement strand
GTCCCGGAGCCCGGAGTCGAAACGGTTGCTTCGCTGGTCTTCCGGCTCGATAGCGTGAATCCGCGCCTGAAGGGCGGCGAAGTGCTCGCCTGGCACCTCGAAGCCCGCGACCGCAAGCACCAGACGGCCACGACGGATCTGGTGATGACGCCGGTCCGTCATCTCGACGTGTGGGCGATCGAGCAGTGGGAGGCCGCGGAGGATCATCACGCGGAGGACGAACCACCGAGCCTGGACGCGATCTTACAGAATGCCTTCAAACTCGCCGCGCGTCGCGCGCAGTTGGCGCCGCGCGACCTGGACAAGCAGACGGATGATCTGGCGCAGACGATGATCAACGCCAAGACCAAGGCCGTCTGGGTGTTCCTGGAGCTCAAGTCGACCACGCCGCCGGAAGATGCGCCCAAGATCAAGCGCGTCAATGCCCTGGCCGTGGAAGGGCACACCGCCCTGGCGGCGCACCACCTTGATCCGGCCGTGGACGCGTTGCGCCGGGCCGTGATGCTGATGATCTCGATGGGGCTGCTGGAAGATATGAAGCTTCTACGCCAGCCGCCGCCGCCCGCCGGCGGCGCCGAGCAGACTCAGCAGCAGAATCAGCAGCAGATGGAAGCGTTGAATGCCGTGGCCGCCGCGGCGGACAAGGAAGCCAGGAACGCCGACAAAGATCACAAGATGGAGCAGGCCAACAAGGCCGACGAACTGCTGAAGAAGTTGGCGGGGCTGGCCGGAGAGCAGCAGAAGAATGCCGACAAGGCGAACGACCTCCAGAAGAAGGCCGCTGAAGCGGCGGCCAAGTCGGCGCCGGCTCCCGATCAGAAGGGCGCCCGCGGTCAGGCTGCCGCGGATCAGCAGAAGTTGTCCGAGACGGTCAAGAAGGCTGCCGACGAAGTCGACAAGGATAAGGGGTTGGGGACCGAGCAGCGTGAGAAGGCTGGCGGGGCCATGCGCGAGGCCGCGCGCCACATGGATAACGCTGCCCACGAAATGAAGGAAGGTCGTCTGGAGAAGGCCGCCCAGGAGGCTGCCGATGCTCATCAGAAGCTCGCGGCCGCCCGCGACGAACTCGGTACCACTGGCCAGGAGAAACTGGCGGAAACGCTCGCCGCTGTCGCCGCCCAGGCCGGCAAGGCCAAGCGTCAACAACAGGAGATTGCCAAAGAGAATGCCGCCGCCGCCAAGGCCAAGGGTGAGGGCGGGAATGCGGAACGCCTCAAGGCGGACATGAAGGCGCTTGCGGCCCGGCAGGCACGCGTCAAGGTTGACCTCGACGCGCTGCAGGAAACGGTCACAGCCCTCAAGCAGGCCGCCGATGGCGGTGCCGTCCGTCCCGACACGGCCGGTCACATCCAGGCAGCGGAGCAGGAATTGCGCCGCGGGCGGGCCTCCCAGAAGGCCGTCAATGCCGCCGTGGCCATGACGGCGCTCAAGCCCGAGGAAGCGGCTGCCGAGCACGAGAAGATTCTGTCGACGCTGGAGAAGGCGCACGAGCATTTGCAGCAGGCGAGCGACGGCATGGCCACCGGCTATGAGGCGGAACTGAAGCGCGCCCGCCGTGAAGCCGAGCAGGTCGCGCAGAAACTCAAGGCGCTCCAGAAGCCCAAAGCCGGGTCCGAAGGCCAGGGCGGCGGCCAGGATGCCATTGAAACCGCGAGCCAACTCCAGCGGCATGTGGAGGCGCGCGATTTTGTCAGTCCGGCGGCATCGAAGGGACTGCAGGCGCAGGTGCAGCAGGCGCAGAGCGGAGTGGGGCGGCTGGAGGATAAGCCGGCCAAGGTCGAGGCCCTGGCCGGCGCGGTCGGCAAGGTGCGGGACGAACTGGAAATCGCCTACGGCAAGTTGCAGGAGAACAAGGCGCTCTTCTCGTCGCAGCGCGAGGAGTGCCCGCCCCAGTATCGGCCGCTGGTGAATAAGTATTTCGAAACGTTGTCGGGGAGCCGATGAGTTGGTTGTTCAATTATCCGTGGCGCGCGTTCCGTGAAGGGGACCTGGTCTTCCAGAGCCCGGTCGCGGGCGAATGGCGTCTGCTGGCATTTGTGCTCATCGCGGCCCTGACGTGGTGGCTATACCGCTCCGTGCGCGACCGCGTGTCCGGGCTCCTCTGGCGCGTCGTCCTGACCTTGCGTTTCGCCGTTTATGCAATCGTCGCCTTCATGCTCGGGCTGCCGGCCCTGCGGGTCTCGCATCCGCGCGAAGGCGGCGCCTTCACCGCCTTCCTGGTCGACTCGTCGCGTTCCATGTCGATCGAGGATGCCGCCTCCAATGCGCCGCTCTCGCGGCTGGCGGCGGCGCAATCCGTTTTGTTCGGCCACGGCGCGCCGGGTCAGGGTTTGGTGGCGGCCGTGAGCGCCCAGAGTCTGCCGGTGCTCTACTCCTTCGATTCCGAGCCCCGCCGCACCGACGCGAAGTCGCTTAAGGCCGAGGGGCCCTTCTCGAATCTCTTCCGGGCCTTGCACGACACCGAGGCCGAATTGCGCAACGTGCCGTTGGCCTCGGTCGTACTGCTGACCGACGGGTGCCGCAACCAGGGCGGCAGCGCCGAGGAGGCGGCTCGTCTCTTGCAGGCGCGCGGCGTGCCGCTTTACACCGTCGGCCTCGGCCACGAACCCCCGCCACGCGATTATGAGGTCGTGCAGGTGGTGACCCCGCGGCGCGTGCGGCGCAACAGCGAGGTCGAGGTGCAGGTGACCGTGCGGCACACCGATTTCCACGAGCCGTTCGATCTCGAGGTCTCGCGTAACGGGGCGTCGCTCATGACGCAGCGCGTGATTCCCGATCCGGATACCGACACTCGCCAGGTCCGGTTCACGTTCACGCCGGACCACGAGGGCTCGGCCACCTACCGCTTCGCCATTCCGTCGGGCAAGGGAGAGACACTCACCAACAACAACGCCCGCGAGGTCACGATTGAGATGCAGGACGACCGCCTGCCGGTGCTCTACGTGGAAGGCAGTCCGCGAATCGAGTATCGCTTCCTGCGGCGCGCGATGTACCGCGACCAGGATTTCCGGGTCGTCGGCCTGTTGCGCGTGGCGCCGCAGCGGTTCTACGTGCAGGGCGCGGACAGCACCGAAAGCTATCTGGCCAACGGGTTCCCGACCAACCGCGCGGATCTGTGCCGGTTCCAGGCCGTGATCCTTGGCGACATCGAGGCATCCTATTTCACGCCGGCCCAACTCCGCATGCTGGAGGAGTTTGTTCGCGAGCGCGGCGGCGGGCTGCTGATGCTGGGCGGACCCAAGTCATTCGGTGCGGGCGGCTATGCCGGCACGCCGGTCGAGAAGGTGCTGCCGTTGCGCGTCTCGGCCAATGATGCGCCCTACCGGGACGGTCTCTTCAAGTTCAGCGTGGCGCCCGCGGCCATGGATCACCCCGTGATGCGCGTGGCGCCCGACATCGAACAGAGCCTGGCGGTTTGGAATTCCGCGCCACCGTTGATCGGCCTGACGCCCCTGCCGGACGTCAAGACCGGGGCGACGCTGCTTCTCAAGGAGGAGCAGAGCGGCTTGCCGATTCTGGCCGTGCAAAACTACGGCGGCGGTCGCGTGGCGGCGTTTACATCCGGTGGATCGTGGTACTGGCGCGTGTCGCGGCCATCAAGCGACGAGTTTCACGAGCGTGTGTGGAAGCAGTTGATCCGTTGGTTGGTCGTGGGCGCCAAGGATCATCTGACGGTCGAGACCGATGCCGACACGTATGCGCGGCGGGATCCGGTCACGGTGCGGGCGTCGGTGTTCGGGACGGACCTGAGGCCGAAGAACGATGCGCGCGTCACGGCTACCGTCACCGATCCCCTCGGCAACCATGAGGAGATCCCCATGGACTGGATCCTGTCGGAAGAAGGCGTGTACCAGTGCCGGTATCTGCCGGACACGGAAGGCGATCACACGGTCTCCGTGTCGGTTTCGGGGCTGGACGCGAAGCCGGTGGTGAAGAGTTTCCTCGTGGCCGAACCGACGATCGAATTCAGCGATGCCGGGCTCAAGCGCGATCTGTTGAAGGAGATGGCCAAGCTCGCGGGCGGCGCCTATTTCGAGTATCCTGAAGTGGCGGGCTTGGCGGAGCGATTGAAGCAGGATGCCGCCGCCGCTCAGGCGCGTGGAACGGTTCCGCAACTTCTGCCGCTGTGGGATATGCCCGCATTGTTCCTGGCGCTGCTGGGTTTGGTCACGGCGGAATGGTGGATTCGACGGCGGAGCGGATTGGCGTAGGTGGGCACACATGAACGCGAAACTTAGGCGAAGCGCGGTGATTCACCGCGAGCACGACTTGGCCATCGGGCACATGGCTGAGGAACTGGCCGGCGGCGTCGAACTGATCGAGCGGTTGTCGCGCAGGCGTTTTTTGGCGCGCGGCGCGTGGGCGATCGGCGCGGCGTTGTTTGCCGGAACCGGCGGGTTGCGAGCCCTGGCGGCAGAGGTGCGGCCGCCTGTGCTTGGGAAGGCGGGCCAGTTTGTGTTCCCGCGTTTGCGGTTCGACGTGACGGACAACACGCCCGACCGGTGGAACATCTCGCCCATCGGCGATGTCAATCTGCGCAAGAAGATTGCCGAACTCACCAGCATCAATATTAGCGACGAGCCGCAGATTGTGACTCTGGCCGATTTCGACGATATGGTCCGGCATCCGTTCGTGTTCATGACATCCGAAGGCTATTTTCAGTTGACCGAGCAGGAACAGAAGAATATGCGCGAGTTCCTGGAGCGGGGTGGCTTCATCCATGCCGACGACTGCGTCTACCAGGGGCAGGACCGGTTCTTCCGGACCTACAACGACTGGATGGGCAAGATGTTTCCGGACAACCCCATGCGGAAGATTCCGAACGATCACGAGATCTACCACATTTTCTTCGATTTCCCGAACGGCACCCCCCACATGCAGGGCGTGCCGCACGGCGCCTACGGCCTGTTCGAGCCGGGCACGGGGCGTATTATGACGGTCAATTCTCCGGGCGATTTGCATTGCGGCTGGTGTTGCCGGTGGTTCACGCCCGAGAAGAATCTCGCGGCCCTGAAAATGGGCATCAACATTGTCGTATATTTTCTGTCGCACTAGCCGAAGCGAATTAGGCGGCAGACGGTCAGGCTGTGAGGTCGAAGATCAGCATGAGATCAAAACGTTGGATTCAGAGCATGGCGGTGACGGCGCTGGTTGCGCTGTCCGCCGGGGTATGGGCACAGGAGCCGGCCGTGGCCCCCGGCGTCTGCCGCGTCGTGATCGTCAACGGCCTGCCCGGCACCCCGGTGCACGCGCGACGGTTTGCGGACTGGAGCCGGCGTTTCCGTACGTACTGCATTGACAAGGCCGGCGTGCCCGCGGCGAATGTGACGATGTTGGGCGGCGACCCCGCGGTCAAGGACGGCGCGTCGGCCGATGCCGTGCTCAAGGCCATCGAAAATGCTGGCAACCTCACGGCCCCCGCTGACCAGTTCGTTCTCTTCATTGTGGGGCACGGCGACACGGCGGACGGCGAAGCGTCGCTCGCCTGGCCTGGGCGCAATGTGAAGGTTTCCGAACTCAAGACGGCGCTCGACCACGTGCGGGCGGCGAATCAGGTCGTGCTGCATTTCGGGGCCGCCTCGGGCGATTCGATTGCCGCCTTGGCCGCCACCAACCGCGTGATCGTTGCGGCCACGGCGCCCGGCGAACTGGCCGACCCGGTGTTTGCGGAGTTCTTCTTGCACGAGCTCGAAAGTAGGCCGGCGGGCGCGGTGACCCTGTTGCAGGCCTTCAACGGTGCGGCCCGCGCCACGGCCCAGTGGATCCGGCGCATCAGCCAGACGGAGCGAGGATGGCTCGTGACCGGCAAGGAATCCATCCGGTTGTTCAACGCATTAAGCGGTGGCGGCCCGGACACGCCCGGGGCGCGGCAACTGGATCCCACCAGCGTGCCTGTTGATCCGGACCTGGATGTGTCGCTGAAGACAGTGGCAAGCCAGGCGGAGGCCAAGAGCAGCGGGCTGCCGCCCGGCGTCCGGGTGATCACCGAGCATGCGACACTGGAGGATGCAGGTCACGAAGTCGGTGTCGCTGCCGTCGGGCCCGAGGGCTATGTGGCCGTTACGGGGGAGAAGGAAACCGAGCCCGGCTATCGCGCCGCGCGGGTCATCATTGGGAGGTCCGGCTTGCAGGCGCCTCCGCTCGTTCAGCCTCATTGACTTTCATCGCGTTGTCCCGTACAGGGGACGTGAGGGAGAGAATCCATGGAACCTATTCGTGTCGGCATTATCGGGCAGGGGCGGAGCGGTCGCGACATTCATGGCGTTTATCTCGCGACCGACGCGCGCTACAGGATCGTCGCGGTGGCGGATGCGCTGGCTGACCGGCGCGAGCGGGCGGTGCGGGAATACGGCTGTGCGGCGCACGCGGAGGCCGCCGAACTGCTGGCCCGTAAGGACATCGATCTGGTCGTCAACAGTTCGTTCAGCCATCAGCACGTGCCGCTCACGCTCGCGGCCTTCAAAGCCGGCCACCACGTTCTGTGCGAGAAGCCCTTGGCTCCGACCGCCAAGGACGTTGACCGCATGATCGCCGCCGCCAGGAAGGCCGGCAAAGTGCTGGCGGTCTTCCAGCAGTCGCGCTACGCACCCTACTTCGTCGAGATTCAGCGCGTGATTGCATCCGGTGTTCTCGGACACATCGTCCAGATCTCCGTCGCGTTCAACGGCTTTGGCCGGCGCTGGGACTGGCAGACGCTCCAGGAGTTCAAAGGCGGAAACCTGTTGAACACGGGCCCGCATCCGCTGGACCAGGCGCTCACACTTTTTGGCGAAGGCGAACCCGAGGTTTGGTGCCGTATGGACAGGACAGAGGAGGGGACGTGGGGCGACGCGGAAAACCACGTCAAACTGATTCTGACCGGCAAGGGCCATCCGACGATCGACATTGAAGTGTCGTCCTGTTGTTCCTATTCGCCGCCGCTCTACCGGGTTTACGGGACGCGAGGTGGCCTGCAGGCTACGGCCGACAGCGTCGAATGGCGCTGGTTCGACCCGGCGGTAGCGCCGAGCCAGCGGCTGATTCGCGAGCCGTTGGCCCAGCCGGACGGTACGCCGGCCTACTGCGGCGAGAAGTTGCCCTGGCAAACCGGCAAATGGCCGGAAGCCCAGGCGGCCGGCGCCACCGCGGCCGGTTACACGCCGAGCGCCCCGCTGGCCTCGATGAGTGCCGCCCTGTACGGCATGCTGTTCCGTACGCTACGGGAAGGTGCCCCGCTGGAAATCACACCCGAACAGGTGCGCCGGCAGATCGCGGTCATCGAGGCGTGTCAGCGGCAGAATTCGGGCATCTATTCTTCCGCTAAAGGTAAAAAGACGAGTTGATCACGCGGAGGCGCGGAGAGCGCGGAGAAGGGCGATCCGCTCACGGGTGCGTAGTGCCTGTTGCGGGTGTCGCCGGCGCGGCATAGACGGCACCGAGGATGACCGGATCGGGCGTCATGGACGCCGGCGTGCCGGCGATGCGCGTTAGGCAGGAGACCAGATGGCCCATCCGGTCGGCGCTGGCCGCGGCCATGGACAGAATCTCGCCCTGGGTTTCGTTTAGCGGTCCTGATCGCTGGCTTCGGATCATGGCGATCGTGCCAGTGATCACGGCCAGCGGCTGGTTGATCTCCTGGGCAATTTCCGCGAGTGTCTCCATCAACAACTTGCGGGGCAGGGGTCTGGCCGTGTCGGCCCCGGCCAGCATGGCTTTGAGCGAGACGATCTTCTGTTCCGTCGCCTCGGCCATGGCCGAAAGCTGTCGGCCGACATCGTCGATCAAGGATTTGGTTTCGGGCGCTGGCGGACCCGGAGGGGCGCTCACCGATTGATCGATGGTCTCGCCAAACCGTGCCAGGAGCAGGGCCAGGGTCTTGATCCCGCCCGTTTCTGTCCCCTGTCCTTCGCCGCCTGAGCCTGCCGCCTTTGCGTCGATTTTAAGTTCCCGCCAGCCTTCGGGCGTCAATCCCTGCTCCATGAGCCGTTCGCGCAGTTCTTCGGCTTGCGCCGGGTCATTGCCGGTCCGTTCGAGCACGCGTCGCAACTTGCCGGCGCTTTCATCCGCAGCCTGTTTGCTTTTAATGAATTTACTCGTCAGCGCGTCGACGTCCAATTCCTCGGCCGCTGCTTCGATTACGCGTTCGGCCGCCTTGACCGCATCCTTGCCGGCGAACGCGTGCAGCCTTTCGAGCAGCGCCTTTTCCAGCACGAGCAGCGACCGCTTGACCTGTTTGCGTCCCTTCTGGGTCTTGATCGCCGGGTCGGTCGCGACCTGGCCGACGACCTTGCCGATGCAGCCGACGATGAGATCGGTCAGCGGTTCGCCCTCGGCCAGGTTTGACATGCGGGCGCGAACCTCGACGGCGCGCAGAATGAGTTCGGCGAGTTTCTCGGAATCGGAGGCCAGTTGGCGGATATCCTCGGCCGCGCGCGGGTCTTCGGCCGTCGCATCGTCTTTCAGGAAGGCAAGCACGCCGTCCAAGTTCGGCGCGGGCGGGCTCGGCGGCGTGACTTCCGGGGCGGGCTTTATCTCGTCAGGAACGGGAATGACCGATTCATCGACGCGCCGGTAGGCGAACGTCTTGGCCTGCATGTGCTCGAAACCCAGCGCGGTCACCAGGTCGGCGCCATTTCTGGTGGCGCCCGACTGGGTGGGGGCGGAGAGCAGGACCGTGAATAGCTTCTGCTGCTCCTCGCGAGAGAATCCCGGTTCGATGACAAAGCTCAGCAGGCTCAACTTCGTTAACCGTCCGGCCAGGCTGCCGGCCAGGCTGGCTTCGGTTGCCGACAGGCCGTTCACCAGCAGGTCGCCTTCGGCTACGCTGAAGTGGATGGGACCGTGGCGCTCGATGAACCCGGCGAGGACCGCATGGCTGAGGTGCATGGCATTGCGGGCGACCTTGTGATCGACCCCGTAAAGAATGACCATGTTCAGGGACTGGCCGATGACCTGGATGAGATCAACGACGTCCCGGGCAATACCGTGTTCGCCGGCCGGGGCTTTATGATTGTGATTACTCATGGTCTTGATGAACCCGTTATCGCAACCGCGCGGACATGTCCAGCAAAACCACTGTCGCGAGCAAGCGAAGTGCCTTTGCCGTTGAACCGGCGGGGTGTGTTGGTGTAGCCTTTGCCGTTCGAAAACGCGGCAACCGCCGCATTGGCAAGGGGATGGAGGAGGCTTTCAGTATGCAGAATACAACCATGACGGCGGCCCAGGTGCGCCAGTCGTTCCAGGATTTTTACCGCTCCAAGGGCCACGAGATCGTGCCCAGTTCGCCGGTCGTCCTGCAGGCCGATCCGACCCTGCTGTTCGTCAACGCGGGCATGAACCAGTTCAAGGAGATTTTTCTGGGCGCCCGGGCCAGCCAGTACAAGCGGGTGGCCAACACGCAGAAGTGCATCCGCGTGAGCGGCAAGCACAACGATCTCGAGGAAGTCGGCCACGACACCTATCACCACACCTTTTTTGAAATGCTCGGGAACTGGTCGTTCGGCGACTACTACAAGCGCGAGTCGCTCGCGTGGGGGTGGGAGCTGCTGACCAAGGTCTGGAAGCTCCCCAAGAATCGCCTGTGGGCCACGGTCTACAAGAACGACGACGAGGCCATCGCGATCTGGAAGGAAGTCACCGACATCGATCCGTCGCACATCCTGAAGTTCGCCGAAAAGGACAACTTCTGGGAAATGGGCGAAACCGGCCCCTGCGGTCCCTGCTCCGAGATTCACTTTGACCGAACGCCCAACGGCTGCACGCCGCAGATGGTCAACGCCGGCACGCAGGACGTGATCGAAATCTGGAACCACGTGTTCATCCAGTACAACCGTCGGTCGGATGGCTCGTTGGAAGAGCTGCCCTCCAAGCACGTCGACACCGGCATGGGCCTCGAACGCGTCACGTCGGTAATTCAGGGGAAGTCGTCGAACTACGACACGGATCTGTTCCGCCCGTTGATCGAGCAGATGATGCAGATGAGCGGCAAGCCGTACGAAGGCGCAGCGGCGATCGCCATGCGCGTCGTCGCAGATCACCTGAGGACCCTGTCCTTCGCGATCGGCGACGGCGTGCTGCCGTCCAACGACGGCCGCGGCTATGTGCTGCGCCGCCTGCTGCGCCGCGCCGTGCGCTACGGACGCAAACTGGGTTTCACCAAGCCGTTCATGGCGCCCCTGCTGCCGACCCTCGATGGCATGATGGGGCAGGCGTTTCCGGAATTGCGCGCGCACCGCGTCGAGATCGCCCGGGCGATCCAGGCCGAGGAGGAGAGCTTCTCGGTCACGCTCGACCGCGGCCTATCCTTGTTTGACGAGGTGGCTACGGCGGTCGCGGCCTCGAAGAGCACGACGTTCCCGGGCGACGAGGCGTTCAAGTTGTACGACACGTTCGGGTTCCCGATCGACCTCACGGTCGTTATGGCACGCGAGAAAGGCCTGGCGGTCGACGAGGCGCGCTTCGCGACGCTCATGCAGGAACAGCGCAAGCGAGCGCGGGATGCCCGCAAGGCCGCTACTACGGATGCCGACGTGGATGTGGTGTCCGACCTGGTCGCCAAGGGCCACAAGACCCAGTTCACGGGCTATGCCGGTCTGGCCGGCCAATCCGCGGTCACGGCGTTGCTCCAGAAGCAGGCCGGGGAAGCCGGCACGGCGCCCGTCGCCGTTCTGAGCGAAGACATGGAAGGCGCCATCCTGCTCTCGCAGACGCCGTTCTATGCGGAAAAGGGCGGGCAGCTCGGTGACCATGGAACGATCATGGGGCCGGATGGCGAGTTCGTCGTGGCCGACACGCGGCAACCGGCGGAAGGCATTGTCCTGCACTTCGGCCGCGTCACGCGCGGCACAATCGCCGTGGGCGCGACGGTGACGGCCACCGTCAACGACGAGCGGCGGGCGGCTGTGGCGCGGCACCACACGGCGACGCATTTGTTGCAGCACGCGCTGCGGGAGGTGGTCGGAACGAGCGTCAAACAGGCCGGTTCCATGGTGGCGCCGGATCGGTTGCGCTTTGATTTCAACTACTTCCAGGCATTGACGCCTGAGCAGATCGCGGCGGTCGAGCGGCGCGTGAACGAGTTGGTTGTGGCCAACGATACCGTCACGACAACCGAGATGGCGCTCAAGGATGTGCCGGGCTCGGGCATCATTGCGATCTTTGACGAGAAGTACGGCGACACCGTGCGCGTGGTCGCCGTCGGCGGGTACAGCCGTGAATTGTGCGGCGGCACGCACGTAGCCGCTACGGGAACGATTGGCCAGTTCCGCATTTTGTCAGAGAGTTCGATCGCGTCGGGTGTGCGGCGTATCGAGGCGGTGGCCGGCCTGCCCGCGTACGAGGCCATGTGCGGCGACCGGCGTATGCTCGACGTCCTATCCAAGCGTTTCAGCGTGAGCGTGGGCGACGTGCCCGCGCGCGTGGAGTCACTGGCCGAGCAAGTGAAGGCGCTGGAGAAACAGATCAAGGACCAGGAGACAGCGGCGGCCGTGCGCCTGGCCGACGGCTTGGTGGCGAACGCGGTCGACGTGAAGGGCGTGAAGTTGGTTGCGGCCGCGGCTAACGATCTGTCGGGCGATGCCCTCAAGAGTCTTTCGGACGCGGTGCTGGCCAAGGTCGGCTCGGCGGTGGTCGTCGTCGGCGGCGCCAGCGACGGCAAGGCCCAGTTCGTGGTCTCGGTGAGCGCCGACCTGATCAAGCGCGGCCTGCATGCCGGCAAGATCATCAAGGAAGTCGCCAAGGTGGCGGGTGGCGGGGGCGGCGGCCAGCCGGCCCTGGCGCGCGCCGGCGGCAAGGATCCGGCCAAGATTCCCGAGGCCATTGCCAAGGCCGCGGAGATTGTGGGAAGTATGGTTAACAGTTAACAGTAAACAGTGAACAGTTAACGGGAGAAATGACGGTACGCCACTGTTTACTGTTCACAGTTAACTGTTCACTGATTCAAACGGGTGTGACATGGCGGGAATAAGTAGCCGAATAAACTGCACGTCATGCGGCGAGGAGAGCCTCCTTAAGCGTACGCCGAAATATGACGGTTTCAAGAAGGTCGGCGAGACGCTTAGTTGCGCCGGCTGCGGGCATGTCTACGCGAGTGAAGCCGACGTGCCATTCGCCGGACCGGCCCGACCGCGTGTGTTCGGCGACGACGATGCGCCGAAAGCCGTGAAGCTGTTTGCGGCCGAAGAATTGGGCCGCGCCTGTCTTTATTGCAGGCACTACACGGTCAACCCGTTCACCCAGCGCTGCGGTAAGCACAACCGCGTCGTGGAAGCCACGGACGTATGTGACGACTTTGAGAAGAAACCCACGCCGAAGCTCTAGACAGTGTGGGGTCGCCGAAGAGGCGATGATCAGGGAGACAAAGTTACGGTGCAAAACGGAAAAGGATCGAAACCACGTCCAGTTGACCGCAGGCGATACGACACGAACTGGGACGGGATCAAGTGGCGGTCGCGGAAGAGTGGTACGACTGCGGGGGGACAGGCCAGTGGGAAAGTGGACGTTTCAGTCGCGGATAGGCCGAAGAAGTCCCCGGGCGTGTCGTGAGGGGCGACACCTGAAGCTTCCAACCTGACGCGCGCCGATATGACTGGAGGGCACCGTGCTTGCCCTGGCTTCGAAATGCCCCCATAATGGTATCTTTATGCAGGCCACTCCCAAAGGATTGCGACTGCACGTCGGCATCTTCGGCCGGCGTAATGTCGGCAAGTCGTCGGTGCTCAACGCGCTGACCCGGCAAGCCGTGTCGATCGTGTCCGATGTTGCCGGCACCACGACCGACCCCGTGGAGAAGGCCATGGAACTGCAGCCGGTCGGCCCGGTGTTATTCGTCGATACGGCCGGCGTGGACGACGTGGGGGCGTTGGGCGAACTGCGCGTGCAGAAGACGCTGGCTGTGGTGCAGCGCACGGATCTGGCGATACTGGTGACGGACGGCTGGCAGGACTATGAGGATCGCCTGCTGACGTTGTTTCGCGAACGCAAGGCGCCGGTGATCGTGGTGGCCAACAAGAGCGATCTGCGCGACGGCGAAGCGGTGGAGCAGGGGGCCCGCGGGGCGGGGGCGGAGCGCATGGTAACCGTCAGCGCCTTGCAGGGAACCGGGCTTGAGGCCCTGCGTCGGGCGATTATCGAGTCGGTGCCGGACGAGTTTCTGAATGCGCCCAGCCTGATCGGCGACCTGATTCCCGCCGGCGAACTGGCTCTATTGGTGGTGCCGATCGACATCGAGGCGCCCAAGGGGCGGCTGATTCTGCCGCAGGTGCAGACCCTGCGCGACATCCTCGACAACGACGGCTACGCGATGGTCGTGAAGGAACGGGAACTGGCCGATGCTTTGGGCCGGCTGAACCGGCCGCCGGCGATCGTGGTCACTGACAGCCAGGAATTCCTCAAGGTGGTGGCGGACGTGCCGCCCGGGATTCCGGTGACGAGCTTTTCAATTCTGTTCGCGCGGTTCAAGGGCGACCTGGCGGAACTCGCGCGGGGCGCCGCCGCGATCGACCGGCTCAAGCCTGGTGATCGTGTTCTGATTGCGGAGGCCTGCACGCACCATCCGACCGGCGAGGATATCGGGCGGGTCAAGATTCCGCGCTGGCTCGAACAGTATGTGGGCGGGAAGCTCGCCATCGAAACCAAGGCCGGGTGCGACTATCCCTCGGACGTCGGGGCCTACCGGCTTGTGGTGCATTGCGGCGCGTGCGTTTGGAACCGCCGCCAGATGTTGTCGCGTATGGAAGCGGCTCGCGACGCCGGCACGGCGATCACCAATTACGGCCTGTGCATCGCGCACAGCCTGGGGATTTTGGAACGAGCCCTGGGACCGTTTCCGTTTGCCAAGGCCGCGTATGACCGGGCCAGGAAGGACGGGAGTGGACCGTGAAGGAAGTAAAGCGCGAAGCGCAATGTGGGGCGGATGTCCCCATCCGCCTGATGACGTAACGGAATATGGCAAGGCCGTGGCGCGAATCTAGTGCAGGGACGACGATGCACTTTCATCCGCTTGCACAGAGGTCGACGGGGACGTCGACCCCACATCGGGTTTTTCCCGGCGTGAATCGCGACATGGGGTGGCAGGGGCGTTAATGATGAATGCTAACACCAAATTGATCGACGATGTGGCGGCGGGCCGGGTTGCGCCGGATGAGGCGCAACTGGAGTCCTTGCTCGCCTGCGGGCCGGAGGACACGGCGGTGCTCTATGCCGCGGCCGATCGGGTGCGTCAGGTGACCGTAGGCGACGAGGTGTACCTGCGCGGGATCATCGAGTTTTCCAACTACTGTCGGCGGAGTTGCGATTATTGCGGCATCCGCGGTCCGAATCGGGCGGTGAAACGCTACCGCATGACACCCGAGGAAATCGTCGAACTCGCGGTGCAGGCGAAGCAGCAGGGCAATACCACCGTCGTCCTGCAGTCGGGCGAGGATCTGTGGTTCACGGCTGAGCGTCTGTGTGCGTTGTTGCGTGAGATCAAGCAGCGGGCGGACGTGGCAATCACCTTGTCGATCGGCGAACGCACGGCCGACGAATTGAAGGCCTTTCGCGAGGCCGGATGCGATCGCTACCTGTTGCGATTTGAAACGAGCGACCGCGTCATCTTCAAGGCCATCCATCCGGACGACGACTATGACGAACGGATGACTTGCCTGGAGAATCTGCGCGGCGCCGGCATCCAGGTCGGCAGCGGCTTCATGATCGGTCTGCCCGGCGGCACGTTGCGGACGCTGGCGCGCGACATCCTGTTTGCCACGGCGCTCGACCTGGACATGATCGGATGCGGTCCGTACCTGCCGCATCCTGAGACGCCGTTGGCTGGCGCCGGGCAACCCGACGCGGCCGCGGGCCCGGGTCTTCTGCCGGACCGCGAGACGTACTTCCGCACGATTGCCCTGTTGCGCTTGCTCAATCCCAAGGCTCACATCCCGGCCACCACGGCGTTTGATGCGTTGATGCCGGAGGGCCGGGATCTGGTGCTCACGCGCGGTGCCAACGTCTTCATGCCGAATGTGACGCCCCAGAAGTATCGCGCCCTGTACCAACTCTATCCGAACAAACCCTGCGTGGACGAAGACGGGGCGACGTGTGCGATTTGCGTGGTCGGCCGCGTTGCGCGGCTCGGCCGGACCATCGGCAAAGGGCCGGGGCACAGCCGAAAGACGAACCACCTATGATCGATCTTCATACCCATTCAACGTATTCGGACGGCAGCCTGACGCCGGCTGAGGTGGTCGAGCGCGCGCGGCAGGCGGGCGTAACGGCGCTGGCCTTGACGGACCACGACGGCATGATGGGAATCGACGCGTTTCTCGCGGCCTGTGGCGCCGCCGGAATCCGTGGCGTGCCCGGGGTCGAGATCAGCGTGGACTTCAAGCCGGGCACGCTGCACATGCTCGGCTACTTCCTCGATCATCATGGGACGGTCATCGAAGCGGCGCTCGCCCGGCTGCGTGATGCGCGCGTCGATCGGAACCGCATCATCCTCGACAAGTTGAACCGCCTCGGCGCCGGTCTGGCCTGGGACGACGTTGCGAAATTTGCTGCCGAGAACGTGGTGGGTCGGCCACATTTCGCCCTCGCGTTGATCGAGAAGGGCGTCGTGAAGGACAAGGAGGAGGCCTTTGCCAGACTGCTGGGAAAGGGGAAGCCGGCCTATACGGACCGTTTCCGGCTGACGGTGCCCGAGAGTATTGAACTGATCCGCCAAGCCGGCGGCGTGCCGGTGCTGGCACATCCGTTCACCTTGGGCTACGAGCGGCGTCGGCTGCGCGAGTACGTCGCGGAGTTGGCCAGTCAGGGGCTGCAGGGACTTGAGGCGTACTACTCGGAGCACAACCCTGACCAGCAAAAGCACTATTTAAAGATTGCCGCCGAGTGCGGCTTGGCTGTGAGCGGCGGGTCGGACTTTCACGGTGCCATTAATCCCGATATCCACCTCGGCACGGGCTTCGGGCACCTCAACGTGCCCGATGCGTTGGTCGACTTGCTGTATGAACGCATCCGACGCCATTGAGGGCATCTACCTGCACATCCCGTTTTGCGATGGGAAGTGCTGTTATTGCGCGTTCTACTCGCTGTCCGGCCGGACCGGCGATAGCGACGCCTATCTTGACGCGTTGGAGCGCGAGTTGGGGGGTTACGTCCGGATGGGCGACGCCGAGGCGCTGCATCGCCTGGAGGGCGCGGCGCGGCCGGCGCGGCTGCG
>Ga0118677_10008695_pt1 | contig 16185 bp, 14 predicted proteins | sample AliMusrvi5mmetaG_FD_86154 | JGI IMG/M metagenome (GOLD analysis project Ga0118677, IMG submission 86154) | reverse complement strand
GACATCCTGCTTAACACCAGACAAGAGAAATTTCGATCAAGGAATGCTTTTTCTGATGATCAATAAGAGAAAATTTCTCTCACCATAAGGCTGAAGAGAATTTACAGGTCAAAGAAAATCATTATTTTGTCGCTAAATAATCGGGTTTAATTCCGAAGAAATCAATTGGAGATTTAGTTTCCGGAAGTATATAGACGATACCTTTACTTTTCTTAAACAGTGGACAAATAATTGTATTAAAACAAATTACAGGGACATTGATGCATCCCCATGAAATTCTGTGTTCTTTGGGATCCGGTGAAATAATACGTTCCAGACGTCTTTGCCCAGGGGGGTTGACAACAGCATGAATTGCAATATTAGCATCATAATCAACCCAGAGATACAATCCTCCATGTCCATTATTTCCTAAACGAGCTATATACCTGCCAGCCGGAGTTATACGTTGTTTCGGGGGAATCTGGGCAAGGGTCTTGCTTCCGATACTTTCCATGTCATAATCACCCTCAGCCATGCCAAGCAGAGCTCGTGCTGCGCCTATAATCTGACCATCAACATCAAAAATAAAGATTTTTGCTTGCTTTTTATCAACGATAACAAATGGCAGTCCTTGATTATCATGGGATTTTACAGCCCAGTTAGCTACCAGTTGAACATCATCAGAGGCTTGTTCAGCGCCGAAAAAAGCCTTGTTTTCACTTTTTGCAGTCGCATCTGGAAAAGAGATGCATTCCAAGCTGACAATCAGGGCTGCAACATGAAGCCAATAACGAAGGTGCAGTGTATTTGTGCGCATAATGTGTGGAATAAGAAAATCTGTTGTTGGGGGAGTCGGTACAAGAATTTCTCATAATTCACAAGCCACCCTCAAAGGGAAATAAAACCGTCTAATTCGTTTATTCGGGTGAGGGGTAATGAAAAGTAAATTGACTTCACACAATTACATATAATAATGTCAATGTCACATCAACTATACTCATGTGTAAATATATCATTTAAGGCGGGGGTATGCAATACTTCATAGTAGAATATTTGTTTCAATATAAATTAACGTACATATTATTACTATGTTGTGTCTCGTTGGCGTCTCGATTCATGATGATAAATGTTACCGTTATGAGTCACAATAACATGTATAAACAAAAGTTTTTACCAAATAACTCCATGTTTAATAAAATATTAGATGTTCTGCGGTATGGTGCTCATTGACTTATGGTGCAAAATTTGCTGTAATTAATTTTGTAGAGAAAATTATATATACAGTAAAATAAATGTAAAATTTATCAGGAGCAAACCAATGAGGAAATCTTTAATGATTATTTCTATTGCGGTTATCGCCATAATGCTTGAGTGCCCTGCAGGTTATGCGGCAAAGGACACAAAAAGTCTTTACACAAGTGCAGCTGCAAAGTTTAAAACAAATAATTACAAGGGGGCTATAGAGGATTATACAAAAGCAATTGAACAAAATCCCAAAGATTCTTATGCATACCTGCATCGTGGTATAGTTAAAGGTACTGCAAGCGATGACCTTGGAGCTATAGCAGACTATAACAAGGCTATAGAGCTGGATCCAAAAAATTCCCTTGCACACTCTAATCGGGGGATAGAAATAGCGAAAAAGGGAGATAACGCCGGTGCAATAGCCGATTACACAATAGCAATTAAGCTAAACCCTAAATACGCTACGGCGTATAATAACCGTGGAAATGTAAAGGCAACTCTAGGTGACTTCGCTGGTGCGATTGAAGACTATACAAGGGCGATTGAGTTAAAACAAAATTATGGTGTAGCTTATACTAATAGAGGGACAGCAAAAGGGCACCTTGGTGATAAAGATGGAGCCTTGGCAGATTATAAAAAGGCAGCAAAGCTTAACGAACCTGATTCTAAACAATGGCTGAGTAGCCGAGGGTATTCTTTTGAGTGAAATAAAACCTGTGTCCTGTGCATACTAAAATCTGGCAGATTGTATTGCTTTATCCATAACGGGCCATGCAATGGTGCCAGTATAAGCGCAAGTCGACACTATTGATTCGCTATACGGTCACTTTTGTAAAACCACAAGCTTTCTTCCAGCATTATAAAGCACAAAAGAAGCATTAAATTTCATAATCACCGGTAAAAACGCGGACACGGTTAATGGTAACAAAAACCTGAACCCCTTTGGCAAGTTGAAGATTTATAAAAAGCTCTCTCGGGACTTCAGCTTCAATGGCTCCGTCAAGGCCTTCGCACTCTATGTTCAATCCTATCTGTCCACCCTGAAGACGAACCTCACGGATCGTTCCTTCAAGGTCATTGTCGTTACTGCGTATTCTGCTTATACCGATTTCATGAGGTCGTACAAAGGTCTGACTTGTTTTTTCTTCAACGTTTTTCAGCTCATCAGGCACATCAAGATGGTGATTGCCGAGGCTGACCTTGCCGTTTTTGATACGTCCGTGAAAGACGTTGACATTTCCCAGAAAGTTGTAGACAAAGGCATTTGCCGGGTGATCGTAGACCTCCTGCGGGGTTCCCTGTTGTTCAATCCGGCCTTTGTTGATCACGACAATTTTATCAGCCAGTTCAAGAGCCTCTTCCTGGTCGTGGGTAACGAAAATACTGGTGACGTGGATTTCATCGTGCAGTTTTCTTAACCAGCGTCGAAGTTCCTGCCGTACCTTTGCATCCAATGCTGAAAATGGTTCATCAAGGAGGAGAACTCTGGGGTTCACGGCTAAAGCTCTTGCCAAAGCAACACGCTGACGCTGACCGCCTGAAAGTTGCGAAGGGTAACGTTTAAGCGCCCAATCCATCTGTACCAGCTTCAGAAGATGTTCCACCCTTTCGCGTATTTCCTTCCGTGCAGGGCGTTGTCTGAACGGGAGCACTTTAAGCCCGAAAGCTACATTTTCAAAAACAGTAAGACGTCTGAACAGTGCATAATGCTGAAAAACGAAACCGACATTTTTTTCTCGTGGAGGAAGGTTCGTGGTATCCTTGTTTTCAAGAATGATTTTTCCTGAGTCGGCCAGTTCCAATCCGGCAATAATGCGTAGCAGCGTGGTTTTCCCACATCCCGAAGGACCCAGAAGAGCAATCAGATCTCCTGAAGGTATGCTCAGACTGAGATTGTCAATCGCTTTGTACTCGCCAAATGTTTTGGTAATGTTCTGCAGTTCTATACCCATGTCAGATCCTAAAGATGAAAGCTTTTTTTCTGAAATTGTTTTTCTATTCCACCCTTGATAACCACAGTAAGCAGAGCAAGAAAGACGAGAAGTGATGCAACGGCAAACGATGCCGTAAAGTTGTATTCGCTGTAGAGAATTTCAACATGCAGCGGAATGGTGTTCGTCTGCCCGCGGATATGTCCCGAAACTACAGATACCGCGCCAAACTCTCCGATTGAGCGCGCTCCGCAAAGAATCATGCCGTATATAAGTCCCCATCGTATATTTGGAAGAGTGATTTTTCCAAAAATCTGCCATCCTTTTGCACCCAGTGTCAGGGCTGCTTCCTCTTCATCCCTTCCCTGAGCTTCCATTAAAGGTATCAGTTCGCGGGCGATAAACGGAAACGTTACAAATATGGTGGCTATGATAATTCCCGGGGTTGAAAAGATAATTTTTATACCATGTTCACCAAGCCATGAACCAAAAGTTGTCCGGCTGCCGACAAGGAGGACAAAAATAAGACCGGCAATAACCGGAGAGACTGCAAAGGGAAGGTCAAGCAGGCTTTTAAGAGCACTCTTTCCCTTGAAGTTGAATTTTGTAATAGCCCATGCAGCTGCCACACCGAAAACAGCATTAACCGGTACAACAATGGCGACAGTCAGAAGCGTTAGTTTTACGGCTTCTATAGCGTATGGTTCTCGGATGGATTCAAGATAAAAGCTCCATCCTTTCTGGAAAGCCTGGGAAAAAACCAGTCCAAGCGGCAGAAAGATAAATCCGATAAAAAAGAGATAGGTAAATCCGACCAGAAAAATCTGAACTGATCGAGGATCGGTTATTCTTTTTTTGACAACGGGTGGAGTACTCTTCGCTGATTCGGGTTGTGGCATGGATTATGAATTGTATTCTTTCTGTTGCCACTCCTGCACTGCATTCAGCAGCAGAAGCATGGAAAATGAAATACAGAGAAGCACAAGCGCAACGGCTGACGCTCCAGCATAGTCAAACTGATCGAGCTTCGACATAATCATCAATGGAGCGATCTCGGTTTTCATCGGCAGATTGCCTGCGATGAAGATTACTGATCCGTACTCTCCGATGCCTCGGGCAAAAGCGAGAGTGACTCCCGTAAGCAGAGCAGGGAAGAGATGAGGAAGAAGGATTTTCCTGAAGGTCTGCCACCGTGTTGCTCCAAGGCAGTGCGCAGCCTCTTCAATCTCCTGTTCCACCTCTTCAAGAACAGGCTGAATAGTGCGGACAACAAACGGGAAGCCGATAAATATCAGTGCAATCACTATTCCTGTAGGTGTGTTGATGATCTGCAGGTTCCAGTGAGCGAGGATCTGTCCAAACCAGCCCATTGGTGAATAAAGATTTGCAAAGCAGATGCCGGCTACTGCCGTTGGCAGGGCGAAAGGCAGATCGACAAGGGCGTCCAGCAGCCCTTTACCGGGGAAACGATAGCGCACCAGCACCCATGCGGTCAGAAGGCCTGCCAATGCATCGAAAATCGCAGCAAAGAAAGCTGTGGAAAAACTCAGTCTGTAAGATGCAAGAACACGAGGAGCTGTAACAGCATGAACAAATGGTTCCCATCCCATAGGAATGGTATTAAAAAAGATCATGCTCAGCGGTACAATGACAATTGCCGAAAGGTAAAAAACCGTGTACCCCATCGACAGCCCGAAACCCGGAAGAATGTTGCGTCTTTTTCTCTGAAACAATCCCATCGTTGATCTTTTTGATGCGAACCGCAGTGGAAAACGGGACAGGAGGCTTTACCCCGTTTTCCAGATAATTATGCTGCAGTTCAGTGGTGAAGAACCCTGCTTCAGGGAGTGTAAATCTGATCGAAAACACCGCCGTCGTTAAAATGGGTTTTCTGTGCAGTACGCCAGTTCCCGAACACTTCGCCCAAGGTAAAAAGCTTGATTTTGGGGAAGTTCGCCGCATATTTTTTCAAAGCTGCAGGATTACGCGGACGGTAATAGTTTTCTGCAATGATCTCCTGTGCCTTTGGTGTATAGAGGAAGTTCAGATAGGCTTCTGCAAGCTTACGGGTACCGTGCTTCGCAACATTTTTATCAACGACAGCTACAGGAGGTTCGGCCAGTATACTTACCGATGGAGAAACGATTTCATACTTGTCAGAACCAAACTCTTTAAGAATCAGATGAGCTTCATTTTCCCATGCAATGAGCACATCGCCCAGACCGCGCTGAGCAAAGCTCAATGTTGAGCCACGGGCACCGGTATCAAGCACCGGGACATTCTTGTATAATGCCTTGATAAAAGTTTTTGCCTGCTCAGTAGAACCGGTTTGTTTTTGCTTGTAACCCCATGCCGCCAGGTAGTTCCAGCGGGCACCACCGGATGTTTTTGGGTTTGGAGTGATGACTGATACACCCGGTTTAATAAGATCATCCCAGTTTTTGATCTGCTTTGGATTTCCTTTTCTGACAACAAAGACGATGGTGGAGGTATATGGAGTGCTGTTGCTGGCCAGTCTCTTCTGCCAGTTGATGTCCAGTAGTTTGCTGTCAGCGATAGCATCGATGTCATAAGCAAGAGCCAGAGTTACCACATCAGCTTCCAGTCCGTCAATGACTGCGCGAGCCTGCTTTCCTGATCCTCCGTGCGACTGGTTGATTACAACGGTTTGACCGCTTTTCTTTTGCCAGTATTGAATAAACGCGCTGTTTTCGCTCTGATAAAGCTCCCTTGTTGGATCATAAGAAACATTAAGCAGTGTTGAACTTTCCGCTGCACCGGCAATTGTTCCGGGTATACCCGAGGCCAGAATGATCGCTGCAGCAAGAGTTATTTTTTTTATTCCTTGAAGGTTCATGCTCTTCTCCTTGTAATGTGTTAATAATGTTCAAAAATAGTATGGCAAAAAAAAAGCCGGTTCTCTGCATTATCAGGAACCGGCTGTTGAAAAGTGCTCAATTGCACTATCGACACGAACCGGATTTCCTTATTACAGTGCACTCCCTTTCCTGACAGCACGAAGTGCTGGAGCAGCGAACAGTTCTTTCAGGTATAGTGCTCATAGTCTCTACGTTAAATTCATAACGGTTAATAAAACCCAATCTTTTCAAGCTCTCCAAGCATATACCATAAAAATACCATAAATATGGTATAACAAGGAGGACGACATTTATAGCCTTCTGTTTCTAAAAAATAACAAATTGAATAGAAATGCGATGTATAATGAGTGTGATATTATAGGGAAGGTTAAAGCCAGGAGCCGATTCTTCTGGCAGCAGTGAAACTGCTCCACGCAAGCGCGGAGATAAGTATGTCGTCACCAGGGAAGCGCTCTGAAAAAGCTCGAACACACTTTTCATCTACCTTGTAAGGAGCAAATGCCGTGAGGAAAGCAAGTTTTCCCGCAGCCTTGTCTTCGCTCTGAAGGTGCGCGATTTTGTTTTCAAACCATACATCATTCATGGCAGGGTTACTGCCGTCCCAGTTTCCTGCTGATGTGCTGACAGCTGCCCGGACATCTTCCGAGAGGGAAAGCACACCACCATGTTCTACTGCCTTCGCAAATCGAGCAAATGCACCTGCTATCGGCAGAGAGGCTTTTGCCCATGAAAGGTCGTTTGGCAATGCAGCTTCAGGCAGGAGATCAAGCGATGCTCCAGGTACCTTGGCGAGGCGGATAGCACCACCGAAAAACCATGCGGCAAGGTGAAGCGAAACTTTTTTTGGAAGTCCGCTGGAAAAGGGGAGCGGGGACTCACCGAGCAGTATGGTCACCATACGGTTGATGTAGTGAAAAAAGACAGCTGTTCCTATAAATGCAGGGGCTTCTGAGTCAAGAAAAGGAGGTGAATGCAGAATCGGCGAGTCAGGTGTCCGAGTTGCCGATGCCCATGAGGCAATTTTTCCAAGGTTTGGATCTGCAAGCGCTTCCTGGTAATCATGTCCAGAGGATTCCAGCAGCATGATGCTGTGGGCATCGACACAGTATGGGCAGCGGTTAATGTCTGAAACAGCAGCTGCAACAAGCTCTTTTGCATCACGGGCTCCCTCACCTGCAAGCAGTGTTTCCCTGCATGCCATCCATGCGCTGGCGAGGAGTTCAGGTACCGGATTGTGAAGGGTAAAGGGTTCAACCTCTGCTCCGAACTCCTTTCGTACCTGAGAGAGTACTTTTTCTGATAAACTGTCTCCAGCTGAAGAACTATGGGGTTTGATATACCTTATGCTCATAATTCAACGACTGAACCGTGCAGCTCAAAAGCATTAGTATCATTGATTTTTGCAAAGCAGAACGAACCCACGTTGACAGGCGTATCGCCAATTGTAATGATACAATCATTATCAACCTCCGGAGCATCATATTCCGTTCTGCCGAAAGCACTGTCTCCTTCGATCTGGTCGATCAGTACCTTTATCACTTTTCCCTCGAATATCCGGTTCTTCTCTTCCGAAACCTCTTCCTGCAGTTCCATGATCTCTGCAACACGTTCCTGTTTTTCTTCAGTACTGAGTGTCTCCTTAAGCGCATAAGCCGGCGCATGCTCTTCATGAAAGTAAGGAAAGCAGCCCAGCCTGTCAAAACGGCTTGTCTCAACGAACTCAAGCAGCTCTTCAAACTCCTCCCGTGTTTCCCCGGGATAGCCCGCGATCATGGTTGTCCGCAGACGGATATCGGGATTTTTCTCCCGGATGGTCTCAAGGAGTTGTACCGTTTGAATTTTATCAATGCCCCGGTTCATCGATTGCAGGATGCGGCTATTGCAATGCTGCAGTGGAATATCGAGGTAGTTGCAGATATTCTCACGCTCACGCATGGTATCAATGACCTCAAGCGGGAAGTTAACCGGGTAAGCATAGAGCAACCTGATCCAGTCAAATCCAATATCTGAAAGGCGCAGCACAAGATCGTTCAGCAATGTTTTTCCCCCCAGGTCATATCCATACAGACTTATATCCTGGGCAATGACATTCAGTTCTTTGACGCCGGTGCTTTTCAGCAGAGCAGCTTCTCTCAGCAGCTGTTCAGGAGGCTGGCTATGGTATCGGCCCCTGATTTTCGGAATTGAGCAGAATGAACAGGCCCGGTTGCATCCTTCGGCAATCTTGAGATAAGAATAATGGGGAGGTGTCAGCAGTGAACGACGGTCGTAGAGCTCTTCACGGTACTCAGCTCCTATTGCAGCAAGCACATCAGGCAGTTCACGGGTGCCGAAAAAACCGTCAACTTCAGGCATCTCTTCCAGAAGCTCTGCTCTATGGAGTTCGGTGAGGCATCCCATCACGAAAACTCGTTTGATGAACCCCTCCTCTTTTTTATCGATGGCGGCCAGAGTTTCGTTGATGGATTCCTCTTTTGCATCGGCAATGAAGCCGCAGGAGTTGATGAGAATAGTTTCAGCATCATCGGCCTGCTCGGTAAAGATGATGCCCGATGCTTCAGCCTGAGCCATCAGACGTTCGGAATCGACTGTGTTTTTAGAGCAGCCGAGGCTCAGAAGAAATACTTTATGCTTTTTCATGGTGGTTGAATCGTTCAAGAAAATCTGTTTTCCACTCTTTGAAAGAGCCCTGTTCTATGTGTGTTCGTGCCGTTGCAGTAAGCCACATGAAAAAAGAAATATTCTGCAGCGTGCAGAGTTTAAGTCCGAGAATTTCACCAACATTCAGCAGGTGACGGATATAAGCACGCGAAAAATTTCGGCAGACATGGTTGTCGAACCCTTCATCGATTGAAGAAAAGTCCTCAGCATACACTGCCGAGCGCAGGTTCATCTTTCCATGTCGAGTATAGACCCTGCCGTTTCGCCCCTCACGGGTGGGGATAACGCAGTCAAACATATCTACCCCCCGTTCAATAGCGTTCAGGATATTTTCAGGAGTACCTACCCCCATAAGATAGCGCGGTTTATCTTCAGGAAGCAGCGCATGTGAAAGTTCAAGGATACGGTACATTTCCTGAGCAGGCTCACCCACAGCCATCCCCCCTATGGAATATCCGTCAAAATCAAGATCGACCAGAGCTTCAATCGAAATTTTACGCAGATCCTCATGGACCCCGCCTTGTGTGATGCCGAAAAGGTATTGCTCATGCCTGTAAAGAGGAGAGGTCGAAGCAAAATGATTTTTTGCCCGTTCAGCCCAGCGGATAGTCAGTTCCCCGGATTTGCGGATGTACTCTTTTTCGGCCGTCGAAGGCGGGCACTCATCAAGAGGCATAATAATATCGCTGCCGATAATGCGCTGTGTATCTACAACATTTTCAGGGGTGAAGTGCTGTTTCGAACCATCAAGATGCGACTTGAACATGACACCTTCTTCCGTGATCTTGCGCAGATCAGAAAGTGAGTAAACCTGGTAGCCGCCGCTATCAGTGAGCAGAGGTCCATTCCAGTTCATAAACCTATGCACACCGCCGGCTTTAAAAATAATGTCATTTCCCGGTTTAAGATAGAGGTGGTAGGTATTCGCAAGAATAATATGAACGTTGACCTCCTTCAGTTCATGGGGTTCAACGGATTTGACGCTTGCGCGAGTGCCGACAGGCATAAAAACCGGGGTAGGAAAAGTTCCATGGGCGGTTTCAAGCACTCCGCATCGGGCTGAAGAGTAAGGATCGGTGGTAATGATGCTGAATTTCATAGTATCAAGGTAGACAATGAGCTGCATAAAAAAAAGCAGGCAACTTGGCTGTCGTCGGATTTAAGTGCTGTAACACTCATACAAATAATAATTAAAAAGCAAAGTAATTGTGTTGAATAATTTTGAATTATTATACGTAATACAGTGAAGTTGTAATGAAAATAATGGTACATTGAAGATATTAAAACGTAATTTATGTTTTTTTGCAGCCGACAACTTGCACTTACACTGAATTCCAGCGCGCCACCCATGATGGACCATAAGCTGCACGGTACCTGTATTCTATTTCTCTTCTCTTTTCCCAAGGATTTGGACCTTTAGAATTTAACCCCATACCAATGCAGAACACAAGGCGCAGTAAAAAAACAGACATTCGAGTCCTAAGCCGGAAACATTCCGTGGAGGATGTCCAGGTTACAAGTGATGGTATTTCACAGGTTGTGCTTCACTCCGTTTTCGTTATTGATACCAAAGGGTATTATGTCAGTTGGAGTGACTCTTTCCAGCAAAAAGCAGCAGTCAAACCTCTCAGAAAGAAAGATCGTATTAATGTCATTGACAAGCTGATTTATCATGCTGATCAGCCGCTTATAAAAGAAAAACTGCTCAGTGTTCTTTCAAAAGGCTACGAAGAAACTGCAGAAGCAAGGGTGCTTTTTCAAGGAGAGCAGGAGTTACGCTGGTTCATGATGACGGGCAGGAGGATAATTATTGAAGGTAACCCTTTTGTGATCTGTATGATACTCGACATCACAGCACGTAAGCAGGTGGAAGATAATCTGATTCAGGCAGCACATAAATATCGCGCCATGATAGAGCACCTTGATGGTGCTGTTTTTATAGCCGATACAAACTCGATATTGAACTATGTTTCGCCGGCTGCTGAAAACCTGTTTGGGTTTATGGCGGCAGAAATGACAGGGAAATCGGTTGCAGGATTTCTTGAGGAAGAAAAAGAAATTCCTGGCGCTCTTGCCGCTATAAGTAAAACCGGAACAAATCACCTTCCGACTCAGGTTCTCGAATGGCACTTTCGCAGAAAAAATGGCTCCCTCTTCTGGGGTGAACTGCATTTACAATGTGTTGCAGACAAGGGAGATCCTTTCATAGTAGGGTTGCTTCATGATATCACGGCGCGCAAGGGCATAGAATTTCACTCTCTTTTTCGCACGAACCTGTTTGACAAAGCTGATACCTGTTCGATTGAAGAACTTCTTCAGGCTACGCTGGATGAGGCCGAACGCCTGACAGACAGTAGCGTCGGGTTTTGCTACTTTCTTACTGAAGATATGAAAGAACCTGACTTGCAGGTATTGTCCAGTAATTCAAACATGAATATAGGTGGTATGGAAGCAGATGGCGAACGAGGCTCGTTAAACCAGAAAGAGCTTTTTGTTGAGGTATTACGGTCTCAGAGAACCATGATTCATAACGAATGCAATACTGCAGCAAATAACTGCAACAAACCGGATGATCATTCAAAATTCATGCGGACATTGGTTGTGCCAATCTTAAAAGGCGATATGGTTACGGCGATTGTCGGGGTCGGTGGCAAATCTTCAAATTATGATGACTATGATGAATGTGTGGTAACGAGTTTTGCGGAACTTGCCAGTGATCTTGTTCTTCGTAAGCGTGCTGAACAGTCTGAAATGAATGTTAACACATCATTGATTCATGCTCAGAAAATGGCATTTGTCGGCAATGTTATCAAAAGAATTGGCAGTAATTACAGTCAGATGCTCGATATCATTCTTGGCAACGTCAAGATGGCCATGGATCACCAGCATTTAAGTATCTCACTGGTCAATAACCTGAGGGAAATTCTGGAAACCACGTACAGTTCTTCCGAAATGATGAGTCAACTCTTGATTTTTGCTCGAAGTGGTGCCGTTATGCCAATCGTTCTCGAGTTGAATATTCTTGTTGAAGGGAAGATGAGTGCTATGAGAGAGCTTGTCGGCGAACAGATTTCGCTTGACTGGATACCTGACAGACAAAAAACTCTGGTAAAAATTGATCCATCGCAAATTGATCAGCTTCTGGCTATCTTCTGTTTCAATGCCCGTGATGCAATTACCGGTAAAGGTCATATCACAATCGAAACCAGCAGGATTTTTATTGATCCACAAGATTGTGCCGCCGGTCATACCTGCCTTGTTCCCGGTAACTATGTGAAGCTTGTCGTGACCGATAACGGTATCGGGATTGAAAAACAGAATCTCTCCCATATTTTTGAACCTTTTTTTACTACCCGGGATGCAGCAAAAGCCATGGGTCTTGGTTTGTCGATAGCCTACGGTATTGCCAAGCAGAACCAGGGATATATCGAATGCCAGACAGAGCTGGGCAAAGGAAGTGTCTTTACTCTCTATTTTCCGCGTTATATGGGAAACAACTATTTTTCTGAAGATGAGGATCCGATTCCAAGCCTGGAGTTGAAAGAAACGATATTGCTGGTAGAGGACGAGCCGGATACCCTGAATCTCTATAAGCGTATGCTTGAAAAAGCAGGATATACCATCCATGCGTTTGATACACCAGATAAAGCTCTCAGGTTCGCAACAGAATACCAGTGTGATATTGATCTGCTTCTTGTCGATGCAGTCCTGCCGGAAATGAACGGCTGTGATCTTTCAAAAAAGCTTCTGGCGATCTGTCCCAAGTTAAAAACCCTGTTTATGTCAGGTTCTGATAGCGTAATTACTGCTCGAAACGGATTTCTGGAAGAGGGTGTCGAAGTGGGTTTTATCCGGAAACCCTTTTTGATCAAGGAGTTGACGATAAAAATAAATGAACTTTTTAGTTCCGCAACTGTAGTTCAATAGGCATTGACTTTGCATGAACCCCCGGCATGCGGCAGACATGTCGGGGCTGGCTAATCTGATCAATTGCCTTGTTATTATTCCATTGAGCTGACTTTGACCGATACCCTCAGAGTTTCCAGTCCATTGCCTTTATAAGTACCACGTACGGGAGGGACGTCATCATAGTCACGCCCCGAACCGATTTTAATATACCGCTCATCGACAAAAAGGGTACTGTGTGTCGGATCCATCCCGATCCATCCTTGTTCTTTACCGCAATATACTTCACACCATGCGTGGGTAGCTTCATCCCGCCCATCTGGAGTGCTTCCTCCAAAAAGGTACCCGCTGACATATCGGGCAGGCACACCGAGATATCTGCAGGCTGCAAGCATGATATGGGCAAAATCCTGGCAGACTCCACGTCCGAGCGCCATGACGACAGCACTGGTACTGTGAACGTCGGTCACTCCAGGTTCGTAGATGAATGATTCATTGATGTGCCGGCATATCGATTCGGCAAGTTGAAAATGGTCGGTATAGTTGGCAAAAAGGGAGGCAAAGTCACGTATCGCCTGATCAAAATGCACATATCGACTCTGGCAGGTAAAGTCGATCAGAAAAATATCCTCATTCTCTGAGGCTGCACTGCGTCCAATACCGGTTTCAACCACAGAAGTGGCTACGATTTTCACCTGTTTATGACTCTGGAGCAGGTTGAAATGATTGACAATATTTCCGTAGAAATCAGTGTATTCAAAAATGGTGGCTGGGGGATCGACTATTAGTTTGAAGCTTGCACAACGTTGCGGAGCCGCATGATTGTTATCGGGGTGCAGCCTGACTTCAGTAGCTGTTTCATAGATTGGATTATCATATTCAAACAGGGTGGAATGTTCAACTTTTACAATCATGCTCTCATAGTTAAGTGTGTCTCGTTATTGCTGCTGCTGATGTTGCTGTGCCTGGCTCCAGTTAGGGCGTCCTCCTGCAATTCCGGTAAAAGGAAGTGCTTCAGCAATGTCCGATGATTCAATTTCAGGAGTATGATAGGCAAAATAGGTAAGATGTACCTGTTCACCCACTTTAACCAGCCTCTGTTCAAGGTCTTCTAAATAAACGTGCAATCCTTTCGCATATATATCTTCAATGGCGGTATAACTGAGCTCCGCCTCCATTTTTCCTATAAGTCGGTCAGCATTATTGACGTATCGATGCCTTGAGCTTCCTGAGATGCGCCATAGGGCATCTTCAGCAGCGCATACCGAAAAATTAATGCTGCGCGGAAATGTTCTGTCAAGAATAAGAAACCGAAGAATGTTGTCAGGATCTATTTTTGAAAGGTACACTTTACGGAATGCCTCCAATGCGCTGCAGCTTTTCAGCACTGCCATCCATTGAATAATATCTTCCGATCCTTCAACGATCTCAGGCTGGCTTTGAGCCTCAGAAAGCAGCATGTGGTACTTCACATCAATAAGCCGCGCAATATTGTCACTGCGCTCCAGATACTTGGCAATCTGTATGAAATCCCATCCTTCGTTATGCGAGAATGTGTTGTCAGTAATTCCCTGAAAGAGATGCGATGCGTTTTTTATCTCTTTATAAAAGCTGTAGGGATCGTTGTGTACGTACTGAGGAGTAATGTTCTGGAGGTAGTGGTAGAGGTTATTCACCTGCTCCCACATCTCACTCGAAATGCTTTCGATAATGCTCCTTGCATTTTCCCTCGCAAGACCGATACAGGAGATAATGGAATTCGGATTATCTTTGTTGAATACCAGATAATCGGTAACGCTGCGTGCAGTATATTCGTTGTACTGATTATTGAAGCGCACCTTGTCGCTTGTAACAAGAATAAGAGCAATCCAGTAGTTCGGATTTTCTATTGGTGTAATTTTATTGAGGTCGAGCAGCAGGTTGAAATTGACGTCAAGGAACCTTGCTGTGTTTTCTGCACGTTCAAAATAACGACTCATCCAAAACAGGGATTCGGCAACACGGCTTAACATGAAAATGAAGATTAGTGTTTATTCATCGACAACCCAGGTGTCCTTGCTGCCTCCGCCCTGTGAAGAGTTCACCACCAGCGAACCACGCTTGAGGGCCACCCTTGTAAGTCCTCCAGGAACTATAGTAACAGTTTTACCATACAAAACATAGGGGCGAAGATCGATATGACAGCCCCAGAGATCGGTGTCATTGAAAAAACTGGGATGACGCGACAACGAAATAGTCGGCTGGGCGATATAGTTGCGCGGATTGGCAACAATCATCTCGGCAAAAGTTTCCTGCTGCTCAATGGTTGATTCCGGACCTACCAGCATACCGTATCCGCCGGATTCATTGGCAGCCTTCACAACAAGCGAGCCGAGGTTTTCAAGAATATATTTAAGATCAGATGGGTTGCTCGCCAGCCAGGTTGGTACATTCTGCAGGATAGGATCCTCGCCGAGATAGTATTTGATGATGGCAGGCACAAAGCTGTAGATAACCTTGTCATCGGCAACTCCTGTACCGATGGCATTGGCAAGCGTTACATTTCCTTTACGGTATGCATTGACCAGACCCGCAACACCAAGCTTCGAGTCAGGGCGGAATACAAGCGGATCAAGAAAGGCATCATCAACTCTCCTGTAAATCACATCGACCCTTTCAAGGCCACGGGTGGTTCTTGTATAGACCTTATTATCGTTGACAACCAGATCTTTTCCTTCAGTCAGTTCCACACCCATCTGTCGGGCCAGGAAGCTGTGCTCAAAATATGCTGAATTGTAAATACCGGGTGTAAGTACCACGACGTTAGGTTCACGACGGGAATCAGGACTGATTTCCTGCAGTGTACGGAGCAGTTCCTGAGGATAATTTTCGATCGGACGGATCTTGTATTTGTCAAAAAGGACCGGAAAAGCACGTTTCATAGCCTGTCGGTTCTGCAGCATATAAGAAACACCACTCGGAGTGCGCAGGTTGTCTTCAAGGACTAAGTAGTTTCCGGCGCCGTCCCGGATGATATCGCTGCCGGTAATATGAATATAAATACCGAGAGGAGGGTTTACCCCGACAAACTCCCTTCTGAAATGCTGGCTTCCGAGAATCAGTTCAGGAGGAATAATTTTGTCCTTAAGTATTTTCTGAGTGTGATAGATATCGTACAGGAACTCATTGAGCGCTTTAATTCTCTGCACAAGACCTTTTTCGATAGTCTGCCATTCATGAGCAGGCACAACCCTCGGAATAAGATCGAAAGGAAAAATTCGTTCGACGCCCTCATCCTCGCCGTAAACGGTGAAGGTGATACCCTGGTTCCGAAAAAAAATGTTAACAATTTCTCGGCGGGCTTTTATATCGTCAATTGAAAACTGACCGAAGCGGTGAAGCAGCTTGTTGTAGTGTGGCCGGGGAATACCTTCCTTTGAGATAACCTCATCAAAAAACCGGACGGCATCTGCTTCATATCGCTCAAAAAAGCGACTCATACGGATATTACTTCTGGGTTATTGAGAATCAGCTTTTGTTTACTTTTCATATCCTGTATATACTTAAATAATTTCGGATTTTGATAATAATAACCTAAATAAGTT
>Ga0118677_10008694_pt1 | contig 16185 bp, 12 predicted proteins | sample AliMusrvi5mmetaG_FD_86154 | JGI IMG/M metagenome (GOLD analysis project Ga0118677, IMG submission 86154) | reverse complement strand
CAAGCTTTCATAGTTCTCTCCAGGCCTTCATGCCGCTGCTCCCTAGCGTTCCAAAATTTGTCCACCGGCGCGCCGCTCGGAGCGCGCATACACCGCCACCGAAATCAGGATCACCGCGCCCGAGATGGCCTGTTGCCAGAAGGGCGAAACCTGTATCACCGGCAATGCGCCGTTGACCACGCCGATGAACAGCACACCGAGTGCCGCACCCAGCACCGAGCCGACACCGCCGCCAATGCTGACGCCGCCGATCACGCAGGCCGCAATCACCGTCAGCTCGTAGCCGGCCGCCAGCTCGGTATAGGCAATCGAATAGCGCCCCACCCACAGCAGCCCAGCCAGACCGGCCAGCGCGCCGGACAGCGTGTAGACCAGACGTAGCCGCTGTGGCACCCGGATGCCGACATAGGTGGCTGCATGGGGGTTGCCGCCCAGTGCGTAGATCTCGCGGCCGGCCTTGCGCAGGTTCAGGAACACGGCGCTCAGAGCCAGCACCACCAACGCAAACCAGACGAGAGCCGGCAGTCCCAGCCAGACCTCACGCGGCAGGCCCTTGATGGCGACATGGATGTCCTGGTCCGAAATCCAGGCGCCCTTGCTGGCCACAAAGATGGCGCCGCGGTAGGCCGACAGCGTGCCCAGCGTCACCACAATCGGCGGCAGGTTGAAGCCGGTGATGAGCCAGCCATTGATGCTGCCCAGAAGCGCACCGACAGCCAGCGCCATGATGATCAGCACCACGATGTTCACCTCGGGAAAGGCCTTGCCGACCAGGGCGCAGGCCATGCCGGTGAGCGCCAGGTTCGAGGCCACCGAGAGGTCGATGCCGCGCGTCAGCAGCACCAGCATTTGCCCCATCACCAGGATGGCCAGGATGGCCGAGTCGTTGGCAATGTCCATGCCATTGCGCCAGGTCAGGAACACCGGTGCGCGGGCGCCGACCGCCAGGGCGATGACCACGATGATGGCCAGCAACAGCCACTCGCGGCGTATCGTCAATTTGTTTTTCATGCTGCCACTCCTTCGGCCACGGCGTGGGCATGGTCACTCGATCCATCCAGGCCGGAGGCGGCCGCCACAATCGCCTCGGCCTGGATATCCGCCTTGGCAAACTCCGCCACCTGCAGGCCGCGCCGCATGACGATGACGCGGTGCGCCAGGTTCATCACCTCGGGCAGTTCGGAAGAAATCAGAATCACGGCCAGGCCCTCTTTCACCATCTCGGCAATCAGTTGGTAGACAGCCTGCTTGGCGCCTAAGTCAATGCCCTTGGTGGGCTCGTCCAGAATCACAATCCTCGGGTCCAGCCCTAGCCACTTGGCGATCACCACCTTTTGCTGGTTGCCGCCCGACAGGCCGGACAGCAGGGTGTGTGGCGACTGGGTCTTGATGCGCAGACGCTCGGTCATGCGCTGGCACAAGGCCGACTCCTTCATGGCCGACAGCCAGGGGCCGGTGGCAAAGCGCGACAGGCCCGCCAGGCTGATGTTGTCCTGCACGGAGAAGCTCAGGATGCCGCCCTGGCGCTGCCGCTCTTCGGGCACATAGGCAATGCCGGCGGCAATCGCGTCACCGGGGCGCTTGGCGTCGAGCTTGCGGCCCAGCACGGTGAACTCGCCCGTGGCCTCTGGGTTCAGGCCCATGATGGCCAGCATGGCCTCACTGCGCCCGGAGCCGACCAGGCCGTAAAAGCCCAGGATCTCGCCACGGTGCAGGTTGAAATGCAGGTCGTTGAACTCAGTGGGATGCGACAGCTTCTTCACCGTCAACACTTCCGCACCGGGAACGGAGTCTATGTGGGGATAGATCTGGTCGATCTCGCGGCCGGCCATCAGGCGCACCAGCTCTTGTTCGGTAGCGTCGGCGATCAATCCGTTGCCCACGGCCGTGCCGTCGCGCAAGACCAGGTAGCGGTCGGCCACGGCAAAGATTTCATCAAACTTGTGGGTGATGAAGATCACGCCCACGCCCTGGTCGCGCAGCTTGCGCACGATGCCGTAGAAGTCACGGATCTCGGCCTGCGACAGGGCAGCGGTGGGCTCGTCCAGGATCACCACCAGCGCCTTTTGCGACAGGGCCCGGGCAATTTCCACCAGATGCCGCTCGGCCAGGCTCAAGTCTTTCACCAGGGTGGTGGCGGTAAAGCGCGCGCCGATGTTGCTCAGCACGGTCTGGGCCTGCGCGTTCATGGCCGGCCAGTTCACAAAGGGGCCGCGCATCAGGTGACGGCCCACAAAAATATTCTCGGCCACGCTGAGTTCTTCGAACATCACCGTTTCCTGGTGCACGGCGAGGATGCCGGCAGCCTGCGAGTCCTGCGCGTTGCGAAAGCGCTGCGGTGCGCCGTTGAGCGTAATCGCGCCCTCGTCCATGGGCACCACGCCGGTGAGCATTTTGACCAGCGTGGATTTGCCCGCGCCGTTCTCGCCCACCAGGGCCAGCACTTCGCCGGCGCGCAGTTCCAGGTCCACGCCGCGCAGCGCACGGGTGGCACCATAGCTCTTGTGCACGCCGGACAGACTTAGCAACACATCAGACATCTAGCGTTTCCAGTTTCCATAAAAAAGGGCAACCCCACCCTGGCAGGGTTGCCCGTCCATTTAAACAAGCATTCTTCTGAATTAGAAGAACTTGGCGAACTTCTCGACGTTGGTCGCGTCATAGGTGAAAGGATCGGACATGGCGGCTTCGCCATTGGCGTCCAGCGTGACCGTACCCACACGTCCGAGAGACACCTTGTCGCCGGCCTTGCCCGTCACCTTGCCGGAGACAAACTGGCTGGCCGCCATGATGGACGAGTAGCCCAGGTCAATCGGGTTCCAGATGGCAAACGACTTCACCGCACCGCTCTTCACGTGGCCGGCCATCTCGGAGGGCAGACCCAGGCCGGTGACAAAAATCTTGCCAACCATCTTTTCATCCTGCACCGCCTTGGCGGCAGCCGCCACACCGACAGTGGTGGGGGCAATGATGGCCTTCAGATTGGGGTAGCTCTTGAACAGACCCTGCGCTTCGCGGTAGCTCTTGTCGGTCTGGTCATCACCATAGACCACGCTGACCAGCTTGAGGCCCTTGTAGGCGGGCTCGGCCAGCACCTTCTTGGCTTCTTCGATCCAGATGTTCTGGTTGGTGGCCTGGGCGGTGGCCGACAGGATGGCGATCTCTCCGGTAGCGCCGATCGCGTCCTGGGTCATCGTCACCAGCTTCTTGCCGATCAGCGGGTTACTGGAGGGGTTCAGATGCATCATGCGGCCGTCCTTGCGCACGCCAGAGTCAAATGAGATGACCTTGATGCCGCGGTCCATGGCGCGCTTCAGGCTGGGTGCCAGGGCGTCGGGGTCGTTGGCGGAAATCACGATGGCCTGGACCTTCTGTGCGATCAGCGAATTCACGATTTCGATCTGGCCTTCGGCCGTGGCCTTGGCCGGGCCGGTGTAAATCACCTCGACGTTTTTGAGTTCCTTGGCGGCTTCTTGCGCGCCCTGGTTGGCGGCGTCAAAGAAGCCATTGCCCAGGCTCTTCACGACCAGAGCAATCTTGTCTGCGGCCAGCACGGGGCTGACCAGGGCGGCGCTCAGTGCGACGGCCAACAGTGTCTTGAGTTGTTTCTTCATAAATGTCTCCTGATGTTGTTACTGCAATAAAGGCACAAAGGCCGGTCTCGATGCCTGCAGCCGCAAACCGCGACTGCAAAGGACTCGATGGGGGTGGGGCTTGCTGCGCGCAAGCTCCTTAAACAATGCCGCCGGTGCCGCCAGCGACCGCCGGGCGGTCCTTGGCAACTTGCTGGCGATAGCCACTGGCGCGGTAGGCGCCCACGGGGTCGATGGCACCACCCGCCTCGGCGCGCACGCGTTGCAGGATGGGGGTGACGTTGATCTCGAAGCCGCGCTTCAGGGCACGGCTGGCCATCAGCGCGTCGTTGGCCGTTTGCGCCGCGTCGAGTTCGGCGCGGTCCACCAGCAGGGCCTGGGCATAGCTTTGCTGCACCTGGGCGGCGCTGCTCATCAGGCTCTCGATGGGGTCGGTCACGTTGTGACTCTGGTCCAGCATGTAGGCGGGGCTGAAGCCTGCCACTTGCTCGTGGGCAGCGGACACCAGCTCGTTGAACACCAGGAACAAACGGTAAGGCGCCACGCTGCCAGCATCCAGATCGTCGTCGCCGTACTTGCTGTCGTTGAAGTGGAAACCGGCCAGTTTGCCGGCGGCAATCAGGCGCGCCACGATCAGTTCGATGTTGACGTTGGGGGCATGGTGGCCCAGGTCCACCAGGCATTGCGCCTTGGGGCCCAGGGCGCTGGCGGCGAGGAAGCTGGAGCCCCAATCCTGGATCACGGTGCTGTAAAACGCGGGCTCGCAGGTCTTGTGCTCCAGAAACATGCGCCAGTCGCCCGGCAGGGCGGCGTAAATTTCGCGGGCGCTATCCAGGTAGCGGTCAAAGGCGCGGCGGAAATGCTGCTGGCCGGGGAAGTTGCTGCCGTCGCCAACCCAGACGGTGAGTGCCTTGCTGCCCAGCTTTTGGCCAATCTCGATGCAGTCGATGTTGTGGGCCACAGCCTGGGCACGGGTGGCGGCATCGGCGTGCGTGAGGCTACCGAACTTGTAGCTGTGGGCCTGCTCCTTCTGGTCGGAGAAGGTGTTGGAGTTCATGGCATCAAAGCCTAGGCCGTAGCTGGCCGCCTGTTGTTGCAGTTCGCTCCAGTCGCTGCATTTGTCCCAGGGGATGTGCAGAGACACTGTGGGTGTGGCGCGGGCGAGCTGCTGGATCACGCCGCAGTCCTGCAGTTTGTCGAACACATTGCGCGGCTCGCCCTGGCCGGGGAAGCGGGCAAAGCGTGTGCCGCCGGTGCCTACACCCCAGCTGGGGATGGCGACGCCAAAAGCGGCGACCTGCTGCTTGATGCTATCGATGTCGATATTGCGGCGGGCCAGTTGCTCGCCCAGGTACTCGTAGTCGGTATCCGCGTGGCGTTTTACCGTCGCGTTGTGGGCCAGGATCTGGTCTTTGGAAATCAGTGACATGGTTGTCCTTGTGTTGTGCGGGGCGCTTGGCTTAGCGGGTGAATGCGGCCAGGTTGCCCGCATCGACGTTGAGGATGTTGCCGGTGCTCTTGGCACTCAGGTGTTCGGCGGCGAAGAAATAGGTGGCCTCGGCAATGTCTTCCGGGAACACGCTGCGCTTGAGCATGGAGCGGTCGCGGTAGAAGGCTTCCAGGTCCTGCTCGTCCACCTTGTTGGCGGCGGCGCGTTCCTGGCTCCAGGTGCCCGTCCAGATTTTGCTGCCACGGATCACGGCGTCGGGGTTCACCACATTGCAGCGTATGCCCAGCGGTGCGCCTTCCAGGGCGAAGCTGCGCGAGAGCTGGATTTCGGCGGCCTTGGCGGCGCAATAGGCCACGGCCTGGTTGCTGGCGACCATGCCGTTCTTGCTGGCAATGAAAATCATGGAGCCGCCCACGGCCTGCGCCTTCATCAGGCGGAAGGCTTCGCGTCCCACCAGGAAGTAGCCGGTGGCCAGAATGCTCTGGTTGCGGTTCCACAGCGCCAGGGTGGTGTCTTCCAGCGGCGAGGCGGATGCAATGCCCGCATTCGACACCAGGATGTCGACGCCGCCGAATTCCAGGGTTGCCTGCACATAGGCGGCCATGACCGACTCTTCGCTGGTGACATCGCAGACCACGCCGCGCACCACATCCTTGCCGTATTTTTTGGCCAGCTCGGCCACGGTCGTATCCAGTGCTGCCACGTCGATATCCAGCAGCACGGCGCAGGCGCCTTCCTGCAGTTGGCGCTCCACAATCGCGCGGCCAATGCCACCGGCGCCGCCGGTGACCAGGGCCACCTTGCCGACCAGGGGTTTGGCCTTTGGCATGCGCTGCAGCTTGGCTTCTTCGAGCAGCCAGTATTCGATGTCAAAGGCTTCCTGCTCGGGCAGGCCGACGTAGGTATCCACCGCGTTGGCATCGCGCATCACGTTGATGGCATTCACATAGAACTCACCGGCAATGCGGGCCGTTGCCTTGTCCTTGGCAATGGAGACCATGCCGATGCCGGGCAGCAGGATGATGACCGGGTTGGCATCGCGGATGGCGGGGCTGTCAGAACGCTTGCAACGTTCGTAGTAGGCGGCGTAGTCGGCGCGGTAGGCCACCAGCTTGGCTTCCAGGGCTTCGGCCAGGGCCTTGCCCTCCAAGGTGTAGACAGAGTCTTCGACAATCATCGGGCGGATCTTGGTGCGCAGGAAATGGTCGGGGCAGGAGGTGCCCAGCGCGGCCAACGCAACGAGGTCCTGGCTGTTGACGAACTCGACCACCGTGGCCTGGCGGTCCACATGCAAGAGCTTGTGGCCGGTCTTGGAGGTCAGGCCACGCAGCACGGGCAGGAGCTTGGCCAAGGCTGCGTCTTGTTCCGCAGCAGCCAGCGAGGTGCGGGCGGGACCACCAAAGCGCACCGCCTTCAATGCAGCACTTTCTTTTGCCAGCCAGTTCTGCGCATGTTCAATCACACCCACGGTGTTCTCGTAGCAGGACTTGGCATCGGCACCCCAGGTGAACAGGCCATGACCCGCCAGCACCAGACCACGTTGTTCGGGGTGCGCTGCCTGGTAGCGCTGCAGCATCAGGCCCAGCTCAAAGCCGGGCTTGCGCCAAGGCAGCCAGCCCACCGCACCGTCAAAGATCTTTTGCGTCAGCGCTTCGCTGTTGGCCATGGCGGCAATGGCGATCACCGCGTCCGGGTGCATGTGGTCCACGTGGGCGAACGGCAGGTAGGCATGCAGGGGGGTGTCGATGCTGGCGGCGCGCGGGTTCAGGTTGAAGGTGCAATGCGGCAGGTAGGCCACCATCTCGTCCTCATGGGCCGGGCCGCGGTAAATGCCTTGCAGGGCGTTGAGCTTGTCCAGATACAGCGTGGAGAAACCGTCGAGCTTCATGGAGCCCACATCGCCGCCCGAGCCCTTGACCCAGAGCACGGTCACGTCCTGGCCGGTCAGCGGGTCTTTTTGCACGATCTTGGCCGAGGTGTTGCCGCCGCCGTAGTTGGTGATGCGCAGGTCGGAGCCCAGCAGGTTGGAGCGGTACAGCAGCAAAGCCGGGGCGTCCAGCTTGGAGGCGTGGTCCTGGTTCCAGGTGGGGAATGGGGCGGGGGCAGTGGATTGGGTCATGGTGTGGGAGTTGCTACGGATTGGGCCTGACTGTAGAGATCCGCAACCCCAAGCACAACACACCTTTTTTTATGAAAACGATAAGATTCACTGATACATTGACGGCTTGCAAATCGCCTGCCAATGGCGCGCCAAAGCGGCTCTGCACGCGGCACCGCATAGCTGCCGTAAAACCAAGGGAAAACACCGATGAAAGCCAGTCGCCCCGCCCCAACCAAAGCGTCTGCAGGCTCAGGGAAATCCCGCAAGCCTGCAACCCCCACCGCAGCTCCGGCAGCCCCGCGCGCGCGCCAGGGCCTGCTAAAGAACCTGACGCTACGCCAGCTGCGCCTATTCGAGGCCGTCGCCAGCCACCTGAACTATTCGCGCGCCGCCGAGCAGATGAGCGTGTCGCAACCAGCCGTCTCCATGCAGCTGCAGCAGCTCGAAGCCGACCTCGGGCTGAAGCTGCTGGTCCGCCAGGGCAAGACGGTGACGCTAAGCCAAGTGGGTGAAGAGATGCTGCGCCAGACGCGACGCATCCTCAACCAGGTGCAGATTGCCGAGGAGGTGGTGGCCGCCTTTCATGAAACCTCCGGCTCCCGCGGTGGCCTGCTGCATTTGGGTGTGGTGCCCACCGCGCATTACTTCGCGCCCACCTTGCTGATGGCCTTTGCAAAAAGATGGCCTGACGTGAAGTTCAAGCTCACCGTAGATCGCCGCGATGCCATTCTGGCCATGCTGCAGGACCACCAACTCGATTTGGCGATTGGAGGCTATCCGCCCTCGGAGGCCGATCTGGAAGCCGAAACCTTTGCGCAGCATCCGCATTGCATCGTGGCCGCGGCTGACCATCCGCTGGCCAGGAAACGCAAGATCCACTGGGACGCGCTCAAAGATGAACCCTTTATCTTTCGCGAGCCCAACTCGGCCACGCGCCAGTTTTTTGAGCACCTGCTGCAGGCGCAATCGCTGCAGGTGAAGGTATCGATGGAGCTGTCAGGCAACGAGACCATCAAACAAGCGGTGATGGCTGGCATGGGCATCAGCTTTCTGTCGGCACACACATTCCAGATCGAACTCGAAGCTGGACGCATGGCCGTGCTGCGTCTGGAGGACATGCCCAAAATGCTCGATTGGTGCCTGCTGCACAGGCGCGACTCCATTCTTTCAGGCGTCAATGGAGCTTTCCGGGAATTCATCCTGGAACAGGGAGCCCGCTTGGCCCAATGCCGCATGTAACGGTCGACGGTCAAGTGTTCATAGGTCTCACTTGCCTCACGGCGCGCGTCAAGGTAGTTGTCGCCTAATTTACGCAGCCAGGGGCTGAATAAGCTTTTCCTTTACGTGCTCAGCAATGACTGAGTCACGTTCTGGGTTGAGAGTGACCGGGCCCATGGGACTCCAGTCACGCGTATGGCGTGCCCAGCGGGCCGGGTTGCGCTCCTTCGCCTCGGTGTAAAGGGCATGGCGGGCGGCCAGAATGGCATGGTCCTCGCCGGTATGGCGCTGCTGCGGCGACACATAGCGGATGCCACTGTGCTTGTGCTCCAGGTTGTACCAATGCACAAATGCGCCACCCCATTCACGCGCAGCCTCCAGCGTCTCGAAGCCCTTCGCGGGGAACTCCGGGCGGTATTTGGCTGTGCGAAACAGCGATTCCGCGAAGGCGTTGTCATCGCTCACCCGTGGACGCGAATACGAAGGCTTCACGCCCAGCCAGTTGAGCATCGCCAGCACCGTGGTGGCTTTGAGCGTGGAGCCGTTGTCGCCATGCAAGACCGGCTTGTCTGTCAGAGCGGCGATGCCCTCAGCCAAGGCGGTACGGCGCACCAGATGCACTGCGTGGTCGGCCGAGTCATTTGCATGCACTTCCCAGCCCACGATCTTGCGGCTGTACAGATCCAGGATCAGGTACAGGTGAAACCAGCGGCCAATCACCGTGGCGGGCAAATACGTCATGTCCCAGCACCAGACCTGGCATGCGGCCGTGGCGATGTGGGTGGTCGGTGGTCGTCTGGTCTGGGGTGCCTTGGCTGGGCCTCGGTGGGCCGTTTGCCCGTGCTCACGCATCACCCGGGCAAACGTGGATTCGCTGGCCAAGTACACGCCCTCATCGGCCAGCATGGGCACGATGCGTGCAGGTGGCACTGCACAAAAGCGCGGCTCGTTAGCCACGCTCAAGAGCTTGGCACGCTCGTCCAAGCTCAAGGCATGTGCAGGGGTGGGGCGCAGCGCTGCGGGCCTGCCATCCCCCTTGATCAGGCCCTCATGCGCATTCCAACGCTGCAGGGTGCGTGCGTCTATGCCGGCGATCTCACACACCTGCACCAGGCGCGCTCCTGCGTCTCTGGCAATCTGAATGTCCTGGGCCAAACTGCGGCGATCTGCGATGAGGATCATGCGTCCTCGCCCCAGTTGTAGATCGCCGCGACTTTTTTTGACAGCACCAACAGCGCTGCAGTTTCAGCCAGAGCGCGGTCTTTACGAAGCAGCTCACGCTCAAGATCCTTGATGCGTTTGCGGTCGCTACGGGTGAACTCGGGCTTTGCCCGCGTACCCTGAGGGTCTGCCAGTGCGGTGGTGGCACTGGAGCACCATTGCGCCAACTCAGCCGGATAGATGCCGTGTTCCCGGCACCATGCATTCTTGTCGACCTCTGACAGTGCTGCGGTGGTGATCACGGCCTGCAGTTTCGCCGGCGCAGTCCATGCCCGCCCTCGGGCGGGCATGGACTGGAGACTCTCTCTCCAACGTTCCAACGTCTCAACCGTAATTCCCACTTCCTTGGATACCAACTCCAGTGTCGCGCTCTCAGGCGGCAACAGCCGAGCTACTGCCCGGTCCTTGAATGATTGTCCGAAACGTGCCAATTGATTCCTTCATCGCCGCCCCCGTGTTCTTGAGTTCTAAGAAGGCGACATCTATTGTGACGCGGGGGGAGTGCCAGATCCAAATCAGCGCATAAATCCTCTGCGGCTTCTAAGCCAATCGATAGACGAACTGCATTGGGCTGAACATTCGCTTGCTTCATCTGCTCGTCGTTCATGGTGCCTGCCCACATCGCAGCGGCATGTACAGCCAGACTCTCTACGCCGCCCAAGCTCACTGCATGGGCAAAAAGCTTGAGACTAGCGACAAAGTTGGCACTCCAATGCAATTGAATCGTATGTGCTCATATTCATCGACTTTCGTGAGCTAGCGTGTTGCAATCCGCGGACTTGAATTTCAGATTCGACAGGTGCTTGCTCTCTAGGCATTCGAGGCCCATACAGCCGGTCTTTGCAGAACAAGCCCTGTAGGGTTATTGCTTCTCCGTGATTTTCTTCACACCTGTCGCGCGATGCGCCGGATGCACACTACCTTGGGTTGAGTCATTTCCTCGAATGCAAAGCGCACGCCTTCGCGACCAAGGCTCCCATATTTGAAGCCACCGAAGGGCATCGCGTCGAAGCGATAGTCCGAAGAATCGTTGATCATCACGCCACCAGCCTCCAGTACCTGCGCTGCATCCAGCGCGGCGTGCAGGTCACTCGTGAAGATGCCCGCATGCAAGCTGTAGGCTGGCTCATTCGCGAGCGACAGCGCCTCGGATAGGCTGTCCACCTTTTGCAACACGACGACGGGACCGAAGATTTCGTTTTGCCATAGTGCGCACTCGAAGTTGACACCCTCCAACACTGTTGGCGTGTAAAGAGTTTCGTCCAACAAGTTGCCATACAGCAGCGTTGCGCCCGAGCTCAAAGCTTCGTCCACCAACGCCTTGGCACGCGAGGCAGCTACAGTGCTGACCATTGGGCCAACGTCGGTCTCCGTCAAAGCTGGGTTTCCAACCTTCAGCGCCTGCGTGCCTTCAACAAAGCGCTTTTTAAACGCTTCATAGATAGATGCGTGAACCAGCAGGCGCTGCGTGCCAATGCAGTTCTGTCCAGCGGCCCAGTAGGAGCCTGAGATACAAGATGCGACTGCGTCGTCAAGGTCGCAGTCGCCCATTACGATTACCGGCGCATTGCCGCCCAGGTCCATGGCGAGCTTCTTGAGGCCCGCAGCGCGTGCTATTTTTTCACCTGTGACAAAGCCACCGGTGAAAGAGACCATGCGCACCTCCCGCGCCGACACGAGCAACTCGCCCAGCGCCGCGCCGCCGGTGGCGACCGATACGACGCCTAGCGGCAGGCCCGCATCCTCCAAGCAGGTGACGAGGCGAAGGGCGGACAGTGGTGCTAGTTCGGAAGGCTTGAGGATCACTGCATTGCCGCCAGCGATGGCAGGCCCCAACTTGTGCGCAGCGAGGTTGAGTGGGTCGTTGTAGGGTGTGATGGCAACGATAACGCCAAGTGGCTCGCGCGTGAACCAGCCCTGGCGGCTTTCGGAGCCGGCGTAGGCGTCGAATGGGATCACCTCGCCAGCGTTACGCCGAGCCTCGTCGGCGGACAGCCGGAGCGTGTTCACACAGCGAGCCACCTCCTTAGTAGCTTGCCGGATAGTTTTGCCGGTCTCAGCAACGATCAGCACAGCAAACGCTGCGCTGTCCTGCTCTACTAGTGTGGCGCAAGTATCGAGCACGCGGGATCGCTCGTATCTAGATAGAGCTCGGCATGTACGTGCGCCATCGTTGGCAGTTTGCAGCAAGGCCTGCACATGCTCGGGCGGCATATTGGGGACGCTGCCGACCTCTCTGCCGTCATAGGGATTGAGTACCGAAATACGGCTTTCGAGTGAGGTAGTGACCATCGACTACAGCTCCAGCTGCCCATCAATACAGGTGATACATGAGCCTCCCACACGTACCTGCCCGCCCGCAGTGACCTTTACCTTTACGAGCCCGGAACGCCCCACGCAACTCCCCTGCGATGCCACATAGTCTCCACCGCCTACAGGAAGCAGACCGCGCGCCCACTGGAAGGCTGCGACGCTTGCGTTGCCACTACCGCAGATTGGGTCTTCCTCCACACCACAAGAAGGCGCGAAAGTGCGTACTTCGATATCGCATTCACTTTCTGAGGGGTGACGACCGAACACCGTGAGTCCGGTGACGCCAAGACGGCGTTCCAATGCAGCAAGCCGTGCAAAGTCAGGTTTTAGCGCGAGTACGGTTGCCGCATCAGTCATCGGCAAAATGAGCCAAATGGGTCCTACGTTGACGATGGCCGGTTCAACGTCAGCCGCCACTTTGCAGTCGAGAATGGCTTTCAACTCGGTTACGTCTGCGGATGACATGGGTGTCACACTTGCGGATGGCAGCGTGAAAGTCAGCTCGCGGCCTGCAGCGCCCTCGACGACGGTCACCTCAACAAGGCCTACGTCGCACTGCTGTATCAAGCGACCGCCTTCGCGCAAGGTTACCTGTCCCGCTTCCAGTACCGCATGGGCACTACCCAGTGTCGGATGTCCCGCAAACGGCAATTCGCTGCGCGGTGTAAAGATGCGCAAGCGGTAATCTGCCGCAGGCGTCGTGGGCTTTAACACGAAGGTGGTCTCGGATAGGTTAGTCCAAGCTGCGATGGCCTGCATGGTCGCGGTGTCCAAACCATCAGCATCAGAAACAACAGCGACCGGATTGCCGGCCAGTGGCTTGGTGGTGAACACATCTACCACCTTGTAGTCATGAGTGTGTTTCATGATCAAAATGCCTTTGGCAGCACGGCGTCGATTTCGGTGTGCGTGATGCCATACTTCTTCATCCGGGTGCGGTGCTCAGCCGAGCCGAGATAGCTGTGCAATTGCGCGTTCACGGCCTGCAGCAGGCGGTCATTGTCTTTGGCAAACGAGAAGGCTCCGACTGGAGGCTTTGCAGTCGACCCCAACTCATGTGCAACTGCCTCCACAGCCAGGTTGCTATCCGCAGCGGCGCGGCTGCCAATGGCAGTGGCTGCGAACGCGTCAATCTTGCCGGCCACCAGTGCAGCAATGGCCTCAGGCTGATTTTTGAGCACCACGAGTTGGTCATTGTCCACGCCTGCCAAACGCGCCGAAGCGACTTGTACTTGCCCAGCAATGACACCCAGACGTGCATCACTGTGCGCGGCCAGAGCTTCATAACTCGTCAGCGCCTTTGGGTTTCCAGGCTGCACCAGAAAGCCATCGCCTAACGCCCAGACTGGGATACTGAATGCGACATGCTCTGCCCGTTCCGGCGTCACAAAGATGGGCACGTTCATATCCCAGCGGCCTTGCTGCAAACCGGGCAGGAACTCGTCGAAGGATGTGGGAATGTGCTCGATTGTGGTCACGCCGATGGCGCGCAGGACGATGTCGGCAACTTCGATGTCGGCACCGGTGACGGTGCCGTCCTCAGCCGTCCAGTAGAACGGGGGCTCTTCAATGTAGGCGATGCGTAGTTTCATGGAATTACTCGACAGGTTCAGGTTGTTGGGGTAGCGGCGGCATCCAGTACCGCGGACAAGGCAGCCAGCGCCGGTTTCAGGCGCTCTGGTGGCAGATAGCCGAAGCCAAGACGGAAAGCTCGTTCGCTTTCGCCGAACCATGTGCCGGATGCGAGTTGTAGCTCGTGCTGGGGCAGCAGGGACCAAAAACGAGCAACGGCCGCGTCGTCAAAGGTATTTGCACGCAAGCGCAGGCAACTTAGGGCACCGGCCTCCGGGCGTATCCACTCAATGCGTGGGCTTTCCACCTCGCACCAAGCGGTCAGTTCCGCTAGGGCTTCGGCCAGCAACTTGCGACGAGGTGCAAGCACCGCCTCGCGGTTGCGCAGCAGTGCGGCAGCCAGCGCCTCGTCCAGCACAGAGCCGCAAATGACGGTGTTCATCTTGGCGACGGTGAGGCGCGCGCGCAGGTCCGCGTCCGGCACAGTGAGCCAGCCCGTACGCAGGCCCGGAGCGCCGAGAGCTTTGGAGACAGATGAGCCGGTGACGATGCGTGGATGCAGCCCGGCAAAGCTCTCGGGTGCCACCGCGCTGCCGTGGGTAGCCTCGCGGTAGGTCTCGTCGATGAAAAGAATGGCCTGGGGAGCGTGTGTCTCCAGTAGCGCGAGGATCTTCTCAATGGCGGCGCGGGACATGTGCACACCGCTGGGGTTTTGCGGGGTTGCGAGGCTGACAAGGCGGGTCTTGGACGACAAGCTTGCTGCAAGCGCGTCCACATCCAGTTGGTATTTGTTTTCGAAACTGAGCTTCACCTCGCGCACGGTCACACCCGCACCGAGCAGGCTGTCGCGGCTAGGCGGAAAACAAGGCGTCACCAGCACCGCTTCGTCCCCAGGACGGCAGGTCTCAAAGGCCAGCAGAAATAGTGCGAGAGCCGTGCCCTGCGTTGTGACGACGTGATCGGCCGGCACTCCACAAGCTTGTGCGATAGCTTCGCGCAGCTCGACTGAGCCGGCAGAGCGGCCGTAGCCGAGCTTCAGCCCACGCAGGGTGTCGACCCCGGCAAGGTCCAGCACATCACCGACCGTGAGGTCCTGCGATGTGCTCTCAGCCAGGTTGAACGGTCGATTGACGTCCAATAGGGAAATGATGTCGTTGTAGGGAAAGCGTCCTCCCCATGGAGCCACTGCTACCTTGTCTTCAAGCACGTTCATTCGTTCACCTCGAGCGTTGTGTTGCGGGAATGAAGGCGATTCTATTTTTCATAAAACAATCACAACAGCCACAATTTATTGCCAAATCAATAGATACAGTTTGCGTGCATTGAAATAGCGTTTGCCGGACAATAGGAGCCACTATGGAAACAGATTCCCCCCCCCGCTACGAACAATTGGCAGCAGTCTTCGCCAGCAAGATTGGCAATGGGCAGATCGCGCCGGGGGCACGCATGCCGTCGGTTCGCAGTGTCGGCGAACAGCACAGCATCAGTTCGTCCATGGCGCTACAGGCCTACCGGCTGCTGCAGGAGCGCGGCATACTCATCGCACGGCCCCAAGCCGGTTTCTATGTTGCGGCACCGCGTGATACGGCTTCCGGAGCTGAGCGAGCGTCCACGCTACATCGCTACGAACAGCTTGCTGACCTGATAGTCGACCTGATTGACAAGGGAACGCTTACACCGGGCACACGCCTGCCCTCCGTGCGTGCAATGAGCAAGGAGCACGGTTTGAGTATTTCCACCGTGCTACAGGCCTATCGGTGGCTTGAAGACCGTGGTGTGTTGGTTGCACGGCCTCAGTCGGGCTTCTACGTTGCAGCGACACGGGGTGGAATGCTGGAGCTGCCGTCCGCGTCGCGGCTGCGCTCCAATGCATCGACGGTCTCCATCAGCGGCGCGGTAGCGGCTCTGCTGGAGCATGCGTCCAACTCGACCCTGGTGCCGCTGGGCTGCGCCGTGCCAGACGCGGCACTGCTGAAGTCCCATAAGCTCGACCTGGCGCTGTCACACGCTGCGCGCCAGCATGGCGCGCGCTACAACGTCTATGGCACGCCGCGTGGCGACTTGCGACTGCGCCAGGAAATCTCCAGACGGGCGTTGCGCATAGGGCATGCGCTGTCACCAGACGACGTGGTGATTACCAGTGGCTGCACGGAGGCCCTGATCCTAGCGCTGACCTCCGTTGCGAAAGCCGGAGACACCATCGCCGTCGAATCGCCCACCTACTTCGGGCTTCTGCATACGCTGGAGGTGCTCGGTCTAAAGGCCCTGGAGCTCCCCACTGATCCGACCTGCGGCGTCCAAGTCGACGCACTCGCTCGGGTACTGGACACGGAACCCGTTGCGGCCTGCCTGCTGTCGTCCAGTTTCAGCAACCCGCTGGGCTCGTTGATGCCCGAAGCGCAAAAGCGTGAAGTGCTCACCCTGCTATCGCGGCATGGTGTACCCCTGATCGAAGACGACGTTTACGGCGAAATCCACTTCACGCGTGAGAGGCCCAAGCCATTTATTGCACTCGACGGCGGCGCCAACACCATCTATTGCGGTTCGTTCTCCAAAAGCCTCGCACCCGGATACCGCATCGGCTGGATTATCCCGGGCGCCTTCGCGCAGCAAGTATTGGATCGCAAGCTTGCATTCAGCCTATGCAGCCCGGTTCTTCCCCAGGTCGCGTTCGCAGAGTTTTTGGCCAGCGGCGCGTTTGACGCACACTTGCGTCG
>Ga0118677_10008692_pt1 | contig 16186 bp, 11 predicted proteins | sample AliMusrvi5mmetaG_FD_86154 | JGI IMG/M metagenome (GOLD analysis project Ga0118677, IMG submission 86154) | reverse complement strand
GCCAACGATCTATAGCCGAGAACGATCCACGCACCTCCCGCCACAGCGGCCAGCGCCAACTCAAGGGCGATGACGGCCACCGCCGCCCGGTGGCCGAAGCGCACGGCAAGGGTGCGTTTACCCGTGGTCATGTCCTCCGCCCGGTCGCGCAGGTTATTGATGGAAATGAGTACCGCAGAGAGTAGGCCGGTCTGCAGGCCTAGCAACACCGCCGCGACCGGCCAGCAACCGGTTTGAATGAAAACACTGCCCGCCACCGCGACAAATCCGAAAAAGAGAATGACAAACACCTCGCCCAAACCGCGGTAAGCCAGCGGAAACGGCCCGCCAGTATAGCCGTACGCAAGAAACAACGAGGGACCGCCAATGACCAGCACCGGCCACCCTCTCGCCTGATAGAGGACGCTGCCGAACCCCACAGCTAACAGCAAAAAACCCAGCGCCCAGCCCAGCACCACGCGGGCTGGCAGCAGGCCCGAGGCAGTCGCCCGCGTCGGCCCAAGACGCCGCGCGGTGTCGGCCCCTTTGTGTGAGTCGATGGCGTCGTTGAAAAAATTGGTGGCGATCTGGATAGCGATGGCACCGCCCAAGGTACAAGCGGCGAGCTTCAGGTCGCAGGTGCCGGTGAGTTTCCAGGCCAGCACGCAGGCAACCCATACCGGCACGATGGCGGCGGGCAACGTCTTGGGACGCGCGGCGAGAATGCATGCTTGCAAGGTGGATACGGACACGAACGGCAGTTAAACAACAGCCAGCCGTGAAATCGAGGCGTTAGATCGGGAATTTCTTCAGGCCGGTTCCCTCAAACAACCTAAACCCGTTCCAGCACCCATTTGGCGGTGGGGAGCGCCGCCATCTTGGCGGCTGTCTCCGGCATCCTGCCGGAGACTCTTCGCGTGCATGGCTTATCTTTTTGAAATCGGCGTCCTCCCCCGAAGAGGATTTGGCAAGATGCCAAATCCTGCCGCCAAGATGGCGGCGCTCCCCGAAGATTATGGACAAAGAGATCCATTTGACGCGCCTATCCAGCGGAGGGGGTGCAGGATGAATGTTCTGCGTGAAATGCCCGTTCACTGACAACAACCACTGCCATCCTTCTATCGGATGGAATGTTGATTTCCTGGCAACCAATATAGCGCTAAGAATACCAATGAGGGGAGAAAGAATGATGCACCAACGAGGACAAAGAATAGGCTAGTATCCTGGCTCCATATAAAAGTGGCATAACCCACCACGAGCAGATATAGGAACTGGCAAGCGGTGTAAATATAGAATCCATCTACACGACGAGCTAGCATCATCATTGCCCCAATCAAGGTCCCGGCGTTCAATACGACATAGGCCCAACCTCGCCAAAAGGACGGAGATGAGCCAACAGTGGTCGCTACGGCTTCATAGAATAGCCCCCTGAGTACTCCTAGAACTGAACCCATAATCGTTAAAATGCAGAGAGTTCTGACAAAGGAAACGTTAGATGCGGTGGAATTCCTGGGAGAAGTGAACAGACGCGAGAATTCAGCACTGCAGGCGAGGGGCTCCCATTTTTTCATGGCGCTAGACCACGCCAAATCGGTTCCTGCCAGTTGCTCCGCCTTAACGAGTGCCACAATCTGTGCTGCATCGTATGGACCAAGCGTTTCTCCGTTGCGCTGAATCGCTATCATGATCCGTTTCTCTGAGGCTGAACGTGGGATGGGTACCATTCGCCACGTATGCCTGAAAATCGGAGATTTGTCGAGATTGAATGTTGAATGATCGACAAGTTGCTGGTGACCTACGGTTTGAAATATCGGCTTTTTCCGCAACAATTACGTCTTGACACGCGAGTCGCGCCCCGGCAGCGTTGTTAACGTTGACAGAGGAAACCGATATTTGTGGCCGCGTGGGCGGCGGGCGACGGTGTCTTCGGTCGCCGGTTTTTTTATATCAACAATCCATGAAACGCAGCATCATTGCATTGGCTGGTGGGTATTTTCTGGTGACAGCGGCCACCGCCGGGGTGCGGGTATTTGTTGAAGCGTCCAACGGTATGGCTTGGCTTAAGTATGAATGCAGCGCCGGTGAGGTGCTGCGCGCATTCGCCCTGGATGTGACCGTCGATAAGGGGCAAATCACAGGAATTTCTAATTTCTTTACCGGCCCCTGCACGGCCGTCGCCCGCGGCTACGGGATTTTCCCCGCAGCGTTTCGCGACCACGTCACGGTGAGTTCTGGCAGCAGCGCCAATTGGAGTGTGAGCGGCTATAATCCGATCGCCTCCACCTCTGACGCGCCGGCCGACACCCTTCCCGGCCTGGGCACCAACGGGGTGACGCTGGAGTTTGGGGCGCTGTGGGATCCGGCACTACCGGCCAATGCTCCACCGGCTAGCGGGACGCTGTGCGCCCTGCAATTGAGCCAGGCGGCTACGGTCCAAAGCGCCCACGTCACGGTGGCGGCTAATGCCAGCCGAGGCGGTGTGACGGCCAGCCCTGACGGCAATGTGGTCGCCCCGACATTCACCGGGGCCTATGTGGGTCCGCCTCAGATTGTGAGTATCTCGCTGGTGAATGGATCGGTGAAAATCGTCTTTGCGGGTGGTGAGCTGGAGTACGCCTGGAGCCTCGACGGTACTTGGAGCGGCACCGGCGATACCAGTGGCACCCACACGGAATCACTGGACGCCGTGAAAACAAAATTCTTTCGCGTCCATCAACACTAACCCGCCATGATCCGCCTCTCTCAATTCCTCACCTCCGTGGCCGCCAGCTTGCTCGCCATGACCGGATTGCGGGCTGACACCGGTGAGTATCGCCCCCTCGGCTACATGTATCTCTCGCCCTTGCCCGGAGCTGAATACACCCCGACCCAGACGAAATTCGTGCTGCTGCGCTTCAAGGATATTGCACCCACTGTGGTCACCAACTTGGCGCAGTTCATCCAAGTGAGCGGAGCCAGCAGCGGCATTCACTCCGGCACAACCAAGATCGCCAGCGATAAACGCACCGTCATTTTTGAAATGACTAACTCGTTCCAGTCCAACGAACTCGTCACCGTCAGCTTGTCCCCGCAGACGCCCTCAGGCACCGTCCAACCCTATCAATATAAGTTCATGATCTCCGGCCACATGCCGGACTCCCCCACCATCACCGCCCGCGGAGATAATCCGCCTAACGAAACCAAGGAGAAGGCGTTTGACGGCGATGTGAACACGAAATGGTTCGATCGGGTGGTGCCCAACGGAAGCACCACTTCCAGTTGGATCCAGTATGTGTATACCGGAACCGAAACCCACTATCTAACTCAGTACACCATCACCTCGGCCAACGATGCCCCCGCTCGCGATCCCAAAGATTGGCGCTTCTATGGAGTGGATGCCACCGGCAGCCTGACTCTGCTGGATACCCGGACCAACCAATCCTTCAGCAGCCGCTTGCAAAAACTCGCTTTCTCGTTCACCAACGTTACCGCCTACCGTGGTTATCGCCTGCAAATCACCAAGGTCGCCGATCCAACCACCGCCGACGCGGTACAGTTGGCGGAACTCGCGTTGATCGAACCCACTGGTTCAATCCTGCGCGAATACTGGACCGGTATTTCCGGTACAGCAGTGAGCGATCTAACGTCGAACTCCAATTATCCGAACTCTCCCACAGCTCGTGATTATCTGGCTAGTTTCGAGGCACCGACGGATTGGGCCGACAACTACGGCACTCGTGTGCGGGGATATATTACCGCACCAACCACCGGGAGTTATGTGTTTTGGATCGCCAGCGATGACAACAGCGAACTGTGGCTGAGCACTAATGCCGATCCGGCTAACAAAACTAAGATCGCTTACGAGCCGAATTGGAGCGATTCACGGCAATGGGGATCGACTACGCAGAAATCCGGGGCCATCCCTTTGGTCGCAGGCCAAAAATACTACGTCGAAGCCCTGCAAAAAGAAGGCGGTGGCGGCGATAACCTCGCTGTCGGCTGGGCCAAACCCGGCCAAGACGCAACCTCACCCGCGGAAGTCATTCCCGGCTGGGTGCTCTCGCCGTGGGTAGTCACCGGGAGCATCACACCGCAAGCCCCCTCCCCTGCCCCGCCTGTGACGGCACCAGCTCCGCCATTGCCCGGGGTGGCTGGCATCATGGCCAACGGCGTGTCGGTGCCTAGCAACTTCCCGCACATCAATATCACCACCAATAATAGCCCGTGCTCGGACCCGATTTTCATCGATAACCGCGGCGGCGGCGGCCAGTGCTACAACGTGATTTTTGATAATACCGGCTCCCCCATCTGGTACCAGCGGATGCCCGACGAGCGACGCGACATGAAAGTCCAACCTAACGGCGTGCTGACCCTGCTGGCCCGCGACAAAGGCCAGTACTTCTATGGGATGAACACCCACTACGAAAAGATAGCGGAATACTGGACTACCAACGGCTACAGCGTGGACGAGCACGAACTGCAAATGCTGGCAGATGGCACGTATTACCTCATCGGCTTGAACTCTCAGACGGTGGACCTCAGCCGCTATGTTTCCGGAGCGGGCACCAGCGTCGGCATCACCGAGGACTGCATCCAACAATTCACTCCGGCCGGCGAGCTGATCTTCCAGTGGCGGGCCTGGGACCACTTGGATCCAGCCGGCCAGAATACCGTCGTGGGTGCCACCAATCCCGGGGATTTTACCCACATGAATGCCATCTCGGTGGATAGCGACGGACATATCCTGCTGTCCAGCCGCAACACCAGCGAAATAACCAAAATCAACGCCGATACCGGCGAGATCATCTGGCGCTTGGGCGGCACCCACAACCAATTCACCTATCTCAACGATCCGCTCGGTGGCCAATGCAACCAGCATGCCATCCGTGCGCTTGGCAACAACCATTACACGATGTTTGACAATGGCAACGGCCACAACCCCCAGGTGTCCCGCGGCGTCGAATATGTCGTGGACCCAGTCGCCATGACCGCCACCCTCGTCTGGCAATACTTGGAGGCCCCAACGAACCTGTTCACCTATTACATGGGCAACGTCCAACGCCTGTCTAACGGAAACACGTTGATTAACTGGGTCATTGGCGGCTATCCCAAGCTTACTGAGGTCCGGCCCGATGGCACCAAGGCCTTCGAGATGTACTGGGTGGACGGTTATGAGGCGTACCGCGTGTGGCGCTGCCCGTGGCAAGGAGTTGCCCTCAAACCCTATCTGATCCTTGAGTCCTACCCGGACAACATGACATTATTGTTCAACCAGTTCGGCGATACCAACGTGGCTGCCTATCGCATATACGGTGGCACCTCCCCGCAGCCGACCACCCTGATCGGTAGCAGCACCACCACAATGAAGAGTTTCAACAACCTGGTGAACGGCCAGCGTTATTATTTCCGCGTCACAGCCGTGGACAAAAATGGCGTGGAAGGGTCCTCCTCTAACGAGGAAAACGCCGTCGTCAATATCATCAAGCCGGGCCAAAACATGGTCGCCAATGGCGATTTCTCCAGCAGCACAGCGTCATGGACGTGGGCGGTCATCAGTCCGGCGGTCGCCACTTGGAGCACATCCAGCGGCTATAGCCGATTCAATATCACCAATGCTGGTTCGACAGTCTCAAATGTCCAGTTGCGACAAGCTGGCATGCAACTGGTCCAAGGAAAGAAATATATCTTTGAGTTCGACGCCTGGGCCGACACCGCTCGTAACATCGAAGCCAAAGTGTGCCAGGATGTGTCGCCTTACACCAATTACAGCGGGATCGGATACACTGCGATTACGACGACGAAGACCCATTACCGCTATGCATTCATCATGACTGCGGCCAACGATCTGAGTTCTAGGGTGGTCATCAACACAGGCAAGTTAAGCACCTCCACCGCAAGCGTAAATATCGATAATGTCTCGCTATTCACCCCAGCTACGGGCGACCTCAACGAGGACGGTAAGGTGGATCTGCTGGATCTGAAAATCTTATCCGCTGCCTGGCGCAAACAGCAGACGGGCTTGTCATCGGATCTGAATGCGGATGGCAAGGTGGACTTTAAGGATTTCGGAGTTCTCGGCGACAACTGGTCGGGAGGTCAGTGACCGGACGAAACCGGAGAATTGTAGGGAAAATCAATGAACACAATGATATGAAAATGAAAATAACTGAGATGTCAGGCATAACGGTGATGGTGTTGTTGGGAATGGCCGCGATTGCGAGCGCCGAATTGCCGGCGGATTTCCCGCAATTCACCCTCTCGCCGAACACCAACCCGGCACCAGGCTGCATGATGGGTAGCCTCACCGCCACCGGTGTGACCGGTGTGTCCAGTTACTTTGCGATTTTGGACAACACCGGCAGCCCCATTCTCACCAGCAAGACCGATAGCCTGGGTGAACTGGCGTGCAACGGTTTGTTCGTGAGCCTGCAGGGGACCAAGGGCTTGGACCAGAATTACCAGTGCAAGAATTCCGCGTTCGTCCCTGTGGGTAACAGCATTGTGGCGGGCAACGGCTATATCGCCGACAACCATGACTTCCGGGTGCTGCCCAACGGGCATTCCCTGGTCATGATCTATGACTCGCAATATGTGGACATGAGCAAGTTCGTCGCTGGTGGTTACCCGGCAGCAAAGATCGATGAAAGCGTCATTCAGGAATTGGATGTGAATAACAACGTGGTCTTTCAGTGGCGGAGCTTCGATCATGTCCCGATCACCGATACCTACAAACCCCTCGGCAAAAATATGGACTACATCCACGTGAACTCGATCTGGTTCGATGAGTTGGACGGCAACATCATCGCCTCCTGCCGGGAGACTTCGGAAGTCATCAAAATCAACCGGACCACCGGCAATATGGTCTGGCGCATGGGCGGCAAGCACAACGAATTCACCTTCAGCAACGGGATAGCGGGCAACACCGATCCGCCAATGTTCCAGGAGCAACATAGCGCCCGCCGTCTTGCCAATGGGCATCTAACCATTTTTGACAATGGCTATGCGCCTAACGTGCCCGGCATGGACCGGACGTACAGTCGGGCAGTGGAGTATGTCATCGACGAAGTGAACAAGACCGCGACACTGGTCTGGCAGTACCGCCACAGTCCGGATATCAGAACCTCCAACGGCGGGAGTGTGCAGCGCCTGCCGGGTGGCCACACCATCATCCAGTGGGGGCCAGACAACACGGCCTCCCCCAAACTGGCGATGACCGAGGTCGATGCCGCCGGCAATCTGGTTCGCGATATGGCGCTGCCGCAGACGGGCGTGACCGGCAACTTCACGGTAGTAAATTGGCCAGTGACCAGCAACGACGTGACCGTGATGCGGGAAGAACTCAGCGTGGACAACTCATTTGTGTTCACTCAGGGTTTGCATGACACCGGCGTCACTTTGGATGTAACCTATCTAGAAGGTGACGGGTACAACACCGCGACCCTGACGAGACAACCCTTCGCACCTGTATTGCCAAGTTTCGAGGGACGTGCTCCGCGTGTGCTCCCGGTCCGCGTAAATTTGACCCAGACGGCGATTGTTGACATCGGAGCCCAGATGACCTTTGACGTCGCGAGTTTCGGCATCACCGATCCGGCGAATACGACGGTATATTATCGGCCGACCCCGGGTCAGGGACTATTTATCGGATTGGAAAGCTGGTACAATTTTCCGATGCACGCGGTGCAGGCCAATATGTTCGGCTTCGGCGAGTACATCCTCGGATTTCCCGATCAGCCGGCGGTGGCCTATGCCCCGCTTCTGATCACTCCAATAGCGGGGGCCGAGGTGAACCAGTCCTTGCCGGTATCCTTGTTCTGGACTCCCAAGGGGTTCGCGGATAGCTATCATCTCCAGGTCTCGACGGATGCGGCATTCGGTTCGTGTCTGGTAGATATGTCCGGCCCGGATCTAAAGGAGTCCCGTTACACCATTGCGAGTGTCAGCCCGGGGACCCGCTATTACTGGCGGGTGAACACCACCAACGATGGCGGGACGAGCGCCTGGACGACCCAAGCGTTCACCACGGTGCCGCCGATGGTTCAGGTGACCGTTCCCAACGGAGGTGAGGCGGCGCACCGGGGATTATCCTATGTCATCCAATGGAATGCCAACATCGCCGAGAATATCGCGATCGATCTCTATAAAGGCGGCGTGTATGTTAAGACCCTTACCAGCACCGCTCCGAACATCGGTGCCTACACTTGGACGACGGTGACCACCACCCTGCTGCCAGGTAACGATTACTCGATCAAGATCCGCAGTTCTACAACCCCGTCTTTGTTCGACGTAAGCGCGGCGACCTTTGGCATCGACGTGCCTTATATCAACCCGGGCTCGTTGCTCCGCTTGCCCGACGGGCGAACCCAATTCAGCCTGAGCGCGCCGGGAGGTGCGACCCAGGCGAAGGTGCAGGGGTCGACGAACCTCATCGATTGGCAGGATCTGCAGACACTGACCGTAACCAATGGCAGCGCGACGTTTACCGATACGGCCACGCAGTTGCCCAGCCGCTTCTACCGCCTCTACGTCGCGCCCTGACGGTTTGGCGGCGTGTGCCTGGTGGCGACCCTGATGACAATGCAAAGCCAAGAATGAAAAACATCTTGTGATACGTCTGGGAGAGACGATCACAAACCACCCACCGCAGCGCATTGTCCAACGACACCTCACTTCCGGGAGGGGGGAGCATGGCTCAAATCCTCCCGGTCTCATATCAGAATCAACTGGGATGGCTGCTGGAGCGGACCTTGGCCTTTCTGGATGAACAGCCGCCGCTGTTCCGCTATCTCCACCTGCACGAAGAGTTTCTCTTGGAAATCGGCCCCAAGCTTGGCGACGATTCTCCAGGTGCCTTTGAAAATAAGAGCGTCTAATCCCCGACCCGAGCATTCATTCGGAACCATAGCCAGAGTGGTATATACACCCAATTCCAGAGCTCCCGCTTTTCACCCAGGATGCCGCAGCCTGCCGGCGGGACGCCGGCCCTCCCCAAAGCCCATGTGGGCGGCACCTTCCTGACGGGGAGCGCCGCCATCTTGGCGGCAGCATTCGGCATCCTGCCGAATGCACGCTTATGAGTCGTGCATGGAATGATATCAAGTGCCGCGCCACCCAGCGAACATCGCTGGAGCCAACATCGCTGGAGCGAGCGGCTTTTCGCTAGGGCGGCACCGGTGCTTTGGATTGCGGCAGGATGCCGCAACCTGCCGGCGGGACGCCGGCCCTCCCCTCCCCTCCCCACCCTCGGGTTGCCGTGAATGGGCGGGTCAGGCCTGATCGATGATTTTCTCCGTTTTGGCGTCGATAATGGCGAAGCGCTCGCGGTTGCGGGACGGTTCGGAGCGGAAGATGAGGCGACCGGAATGCGAGCGTTCGAGTTCGACGAGGAGTTTGGCGTCATCGCTTTTGAAGCGGTTGAGCACATCGCTGTTAACCACGATGATGATGTCGCCAAGCGTGTCGCGATGTTTTTGGATGACCGTGTTGAGGCGGCGCTGGATCTCCACCGACATCGTCATCGGAGTCTTGACGCGGGCTCGGCCCTGGCAGTATGGGCAGGGCTCATACATCGAGTCGCGCAGCGATTCGTTGAGCCGCTGGCGGGTCATTTCCATCAAGCCCACCGGCGAGATTTGCAGTGCCTGGGTCTTGGCCTTGTCCTTTTTAAGACGGTCTCGCATGGTTTTGTACACCGTCTGCTGGTCCTTGCGGTGGCGCATGTCGATGAAGTCAACCACCACCAAACCGCCAATATTGCGCAGGCGCAGTTGGCGGGCCACCTCCTGGGCTGCTTCGACGTTGGTTTCCAAAATCATGCGGTCCACATCCTTGGAGCCGCGGTTGCGACCGGTGTTGACGTCGATGGAAATGAGCGCTTCAGTTTCATCGATGACGATGTAGCCGCCGCACGGCAGCCAGACTTGGCGCGAGAACGCCTCGTCGATTTGCTTTTGGATATTGACCCTCTCGAAGATCGGTTGGGTGGCGGAGGGCAGATAGTGGACGCGGCGTTTGGCGCGGCGGGAGATTTTGCCGGCGATCTCGCGGATAATCTCAGTGGTGGCGGCGTCATCACATATAATCTGATCAATCTCGTCAGTTAGAAAATCACGGGCTGTGCGTTCTATCAGATCTGGTTCCTGGAAGATGCAGGCGGGAGTGGTGGAGTTGACGCGGCATTCCTCGATTTGGTCCCACTGTTCGAGGAGCATGGCGAGGTCCCTGACGAAGTGGCGGGCGCGAGTGCCTTGGGCGACTGTGCGCATAATGATGCCCATCCCTTCGGGGACCGAGAGTTTTTGGACGATTTTGCGCAAGCGCTGGCGCTCGGCCGGATCCTCGATTTTGCGGGAGATACCGAATTGCTCGGTATAGGGCATCAGTACCAGATAGCGTCCGGCCAGCGAAATGTTGGTGGTCACCCGCGGTCCCTTGGTGCCTATCGGGCCTTTGGACACCTGTATGACAATCTCCGAGCCCACAGGATATATGTCTGGTATATCCTTGGAGGTCACCTTCTTCTGCTGCCGCTTGGAATTGCTTTCGCGTTGGATTTCCTCCAGGCCGGCATCCAGTGCGGCAGGGATGGCGTCCCAGAAATGCAGGAAGGCGTTTTTGTCCAAACCGATATCCACGAACATGGCCTTGAGGCCGGGCTCGATGTTTTTGACGCGGCCCTTGAAGATACCGCCGACGATGTTCTGGTCTCCTTCGCGTTCGACGGTGTATTCTTCAAGAACACCATCTTCGAGGAGGGCGACGCGGCGTTCGAGTTTTTCGACGTTGACGATAATGCTGTTGCCACGTGAGGGATCGGGCTTGCCGATGCCGAGGAGGCGTTTGATGCGTTGAATCATGGTTGGTATTATGTTAGAGTGTTTGATTGGAGTGAGTCTGTTAGGGTTCGGTGACGGGTTGGGCGCGAGGGATGACGGTGCCATCCGCATCGACTTCTGGGGTGATGACGGGAGAGGGGATGATCGGTGCGGTGGTGGCGGGCGGCGTGGGTGCCTCAAGGTTTTCGACTTCCTCGCCGGTTTCGCCGCTGCCCTCGGCATCCTCGCTGCCAGGGGTTGCGAGCGGGTCATCCTTGGGGATAACGATTTCCTCGATGCGGTTGGTATTGCCGAGCACCGCGATCTGCGGTTTGAGGGGCAGCTTGATGCCGTCGTCCTGCGCGAAGAGCCCTCGTAATATCAGGTTTGCCAGCGGCCCGCATACCTTGCCGCCCGATCCGCCGTTTTGCACCAGCACACACACGGCGTACTTGGGCTTTTCGTAAGGGCCGAAACAAATGACCCATGAATTATTCGATTTTTTCCCATCATCGATTGTTTGAGCTGTGCCGGTTTTGCCGGCCACCTCGATGCCTGGGATTTTCACCCGTGCGGCGGTGCCGCCGGGATTATTGACGGCCATCCACATGCCGCGACGGATGAGTTCGAAGTCCGCGGGCTTGATGCCCGAACCTATCAAATCCACCTTCATGATGGGCTTGTCCTCAATGACTCGATGGCCGTCGGCGGCGGTGGCGAATTTGACGATCCGAGGCTTATAGTATTTGCCTCCGTTAGCGATGCAAGCAGCCATGGCGCAGAGTTGCAGAGGAGTGGCCATGGCATCGGCCTGGCCGATGGCGAGCATGGCGGTGATGGCCGGGGTCATAGAAGCGGAGGGATTGGCTGCGCGCCAAGCGGGGCTACCTGGGAGGGTACCGGGGGATTCGTCGGGCAGTTCGATACCAGTGGGTTTACCGAGGCCGACCAATTGGAAACCTGCAACCATGGATTTCCAGCCGATGGTGTTGGCGAGTTTCATAAAATAGGGGTTGCACGATTGCTGGATTGCCTTGGGCAAGGTGAGCGAGCCGTGGCTGCTGCGGTGCTGGTTCCAAATCCAGCAACCGATTTTAATTTTACCAAACAGGATATAGCCATCGCAGGAAAACACGCGGTTGGCCATGCCTTCGAGGGCACCGGAGATGGCGGTGGGCGGTTTAAAGGTTGAGCCGGGGGTGAAGGGCTTGATGGCGCGGTTAGAGAAAGGATCCATCTTCTGGTTATCCAGATAGCCTTTCCAGCGGGCGCTGGTGATGGAAGGGATGAAATCGTTGGGATTGTAATCTGGAATGGCGGCCATAGCGAGGACCTCGCCGGTGTTCACGTCCATCACGACGGCGGCGGCGCGGCCTGCGCGGCGGAGGACATTTTCGACATGGAGTTGGACGCGGGCGTCGATGGCGAGGGTGAGCTTGGCACCGATACCCGGTTTGGTGTAACCGATCATGCGGATGACGTGGCCCTTTTCATCCTTGAGGAGTTCCTTCTGACCTTCCGGACCGCGCAGGATTTTGTCCATGCTTTGCTCGATGCCGGAGATGCCCTTGGCGTCGCCGATGTAATGGTCGAACTTACGTTTATCATCCTCCGGGATGTCTGCCGGTTCCCACTGCTTGATGTAGCCGAGGACGTGACTGGCCAAGGCGGCGTAGGGATATTGGCGGAGCGGCCGGGTGCTCAGATAGACGCCGGGCAACTCCAGATTGTGCTCGGCGCAGCGAGCGAATTCATCATAGGTTAGATCGGTGCGGTAGCTGAAAGGGACCAATCCGCGGTGCGTTAGGTAATGGGTTCGCAACGCGCCGGAGTTATAGTTTTTCGTCAGTCCGAGTTCATCGAAGCGTTTGATGGTCCAGTTATTGACGATTTGAACGATATCCTTTTCCTCATCTACCCGCTCGTTGGCATCTTTTTTTGACAGGCGTTTGAGCGCTGGATCGGGGGCATGTTGCAAGCGGTAGGCCTTGTGGATTTCCTCGAGGTTGAAGGAGATTTCGTAGTTGCGCAGGTTGCGTGCCAGGAGGATGCCGTTGCGATCGGTGATTTCGCCGCGGATGCCAGGTTCTCGCACGCTGACGATGGTGTTGCCGGGGACCATTTGCAGAAATTCATCGCGGCGTTTAATCTGGTAATCATACAAGCGGGTAAGCAGCACCCCGAAGCCCGTCAGCACGAGTGCCGTGAGCAGGTAGAGGCGCATGCGGTAGCTTGGTTCCATGGGGTTAGAAATGGCGGCGGCGCTTTTTCACTGCCTCGGGATTGATAGAGTGGCCGCACCACCTGGCGATGCCGAAGAGCATCCAGAACACCAGAGGGGAGAAGAGCATGGTGAGCAGCGAGGTGTAGGCCATTTGCAAGGCTGTGGCCTTGGCGAAGATGAAGTTGCCGCGCACGAAAGTGATGATGAGGTATTCGGCGGCCAGATAGAGGAAGATGGCGATGCCGGAGAGCAGCGCCGAGAAATACCACTTACCTTGCTTGAAGAGTGGCTGAATGCCTTGCATGAGAAACCCCATGGCCCCAAACAGCAGAATGGAATAACCGAAGCGCAGGGATTCGACCGGCTGGCTGTAGATTTCCGGGTCGCCGCCGTGGGCACCCATCGAACACTGCGCATCCCACAGGAAACCACACACAAACGCCAGTAATAGCATGGTCGGTTGGCCCACAGTCACAGCAGCGCACAAAAAAACCAGTTGCACCAGCAGCACGCGCGAATGATGCAGAGCGGTGAGTGCGGGCAGAAATTGCTGGACCACGAAGCTGGCCAGCACTAACAATACCGTTATAATCGTGTAGCGGGTCACTTCTTCGGGGGCTCTTTGGATAGCACGACAAACACCGTGCCTAGATCCGCGAAGTTCACCGCTGGTCGGACGAGAGCTTCGGAATCCTCGGCGCCCTTTTCGACGGACACGATGGTTCCAAGAAGGATGTTGGCCTGGAAGATTCCTCCCCGACCGGTGGTAAATACTCGCTGACCCGAGTGCAGCGTGGCATTCTTTGATAAAAACTTCAGCCGCAGCAGCGGCGTGCCTTCAAACTGTCCGCGCTGGCCGCTGAGAATGCCCACCTCGGGACTGTCCTCAACTTTTGCCGAGACCTGGCACGCTTCGTCGGTTAGTAAAATGACCGATGAGCGGTCCTTGGCCGGGCGGTCGATAATGCCCACCAGTCCTTCGTTGGACAACACAGCGAGCTGGGTGCCAATGCCGCGCTCGTCACCGACGTCGATTTCGACGGTTTGCCACCAGGTGGTGGGCTGGCGGCGGATGACCTGAGCGGCGGCGACATTGAAGCTGGTGGCCTTTTTAAAATCGAGGGCGTGGCGGAGTTGGGCGTTTTCGCGTTCGAGTTCTCGGTAGCGGGACTCGACGATATGGAGGCGGCCGAGTTCGCTGTTGACGGTGGCGATTTCTGCCTGAAGGACCTTTGAATGTTGGACCTCGTCGAGGAAGCTACGGGCATAGGCTTCGGTCTGGGATCCACTCTTGAGGAAGGGTGCAATCGCGGAAAAATAGCCGCACTGGATCTCACGCACGGAACGTTCGCTGCGGGTGAGAGCCCAGACGGCACCACTCACAAAGAGCAGAATGGCAATGAGATTGAGCGGCTTCATGGCCGGGACCTGCCTAGCGCTCGACCCTGCGGTCGGTATTGGTGACGCGTTTCAAAAGGGCAATTTCCTGAAGCGCTTTGCCCGTGCCTTCTGCCACCGCGCTGAGGGGATCCTCGGCGATGTGGACGGGCAGCCCGGTTTCTTCGCGCAGCAGGCGGTCGAGCCCCTTGAGCAGGGCACCCCCGCCAGCCAGCACGATGCCGCGGTCCACCAAGTCGGCGGCGAGTTCCGGTGGGCAGCGTTCGAGAGTGGTGCGCACGGCGTCAACAATCGTGCTGAGGGGGTCGGCCATGGCCTCGCGGATTTCCTGCGACGTGATGGTGATGGTTTTGGGCAAGCCGGCGACCAGATCGCGGCCCTTAACCTCCATCGTCATTTCCTTGGGCAGGGGAGCGGCCGAGCCGAGGCGGATTTTAATATCCTCGGATGTGCGCTCGCCGATCATGAGGTTGTAGGCGCGTTTCATGTAGGAAACGATGGCCTCGTCCAATTCATCACCGGCGGTGCGCACGCTTCGGGCGTACACGATGCCGGAGAGCGAGATGAGCGCCACCTCGGTGGTGCCACCGCCGATGTCCACGATCATGTTGCCGGAGGCGTCCTGAACTGGCAGGCCCACGCCAATGGCGGCGGCCATGGGTTCTTCCACCAGGTGGATATGCCGTGCCCCTGCCTGTTCGGCGGCTTCGATGACCGCTCTTTTTTCGACGGACGTGATTCCCGTGGGAACGGCGACGACGAGTCTGGGGCGGATGAGCTGCCTCTTTTTCAGCACCTTGGAGATGAAGTACTTGATCATCACGGCCGTGACGTCAAAATCGGCGATAACTCCGTCTTTTAAAGGCCTGATGGTCACGACCCGTTGTCCGTGCCTCCCGATGATATTTCTCGCTTCCTGTCCCACCGCGATGACCTGGTGCGTATCCTGGTTTATCGCGACAACGGATGGTTCATTGAGCACTATTCCTCTTCCGCGCATATATATAAGGGTGTTCGCAGTCCCCAGGTCCATCGCCAAATCTTTTGCAAAATATGAGTAAAGCCATCCCAGCATAATGACCCTTCTTTCCGGAGTGAAATTTGGTAGAGTCTATAAGTAATGAAGAAGCCGGTCAACTACTTATGAATCGGATCGCTCGGGCTTTTGCCGAAAAGCTGCGAAGAGACGCTGGCTGGCTAAAGGCCAGAGGTCTTCGATTTTGGCGGCATCCTGCGGAAAGCCTGCCGAGGCCGTGTAGGGGTGGAGCCTTATGCCCTTTATCCCCTTGAGTGCAATTTTCCCGTAATTGGCAAGTGCAGTGAGCCGGCTTTCCGCCTCCTGGACGGTGGTCTCGGGGAAAAGCACTCCGAAGCGGTTTTCCGCAAGCTGTCCGACGAGGACTCCGGGAGGCAGCGCATCGCAAAGACTGGATGCGATGTCTCGCTGGAGCTGCCGGATTTTCTTCGGCAAAGCCTTTGTTGTCAGGATCTGCCAGGGTTCGAACTGGATGAGTCCAAGTGTAAAGGGTGCGCTCGATTGCATGGAAGATTTGAGCAGCCCTTCGACTCTGGATTCAAAAGCGGCCGCGTTGTACAAGCCGGTGCAGATATCGTAGGAATTGAGCGCCTCGTTTTCTTCCTTGTAGTAGATCTGCTCGAGAAGCAGCTGGAAGAAATGGAACGCATGCGTTACGGCTTTTTCCGAATCCGTATTCCATTCGATCATCTGGCGGGAGAGGAAGACGAGTGCCAGTTCGTATCCGAGTGATGTCTGTGCGGGCATGCCCCAGAG
>Ga0118677_10008691_pt1 | contig 16187 bp, 14 predicted proteins | sample AliMusrvi5mmetaG_FD_86154 | JGI IMG/M metagenome (GOLD analysis project Ga0118677, IMG submission 86154) | reverse complement strand
CCTTTATATGTCAATTAGTTCATTCTTCCCTTATAAAACACAATTACCCTTAAATTGTTTATTTTGATTAGTTTGACAATTTTTAATTTATCGATCAAATAACTATAACCTATAATCCAAATTGTTATGACAGCATTAAAAATCACCTTTTGGTTTTTGTTTTTTATCATTTTTTACGCCTATGTAGGATATGGAATTATTCTTTATGCAATAATCTTATTGAAACGTCTAACAGGACGTTCGAAGAAAAAAATCGCCGATTCCGGCTATGAGCCCGATGTAACCCTATTTATAGCTGCCTATAATGAAAAGGATTTCGTTGCAGAAAAAGTAAAGAATTCGCGCGAACTCGATTACCCTTCCGAAAAGCTTCATATGGTATGGGTAACTGACGGTTCAGATGACGGAACACCCGATTTATTAAAAGAATATGAAGGTGTTGAGGTTCATCATCTGCCGCAACGCAGTGGAAAGATTGGCGCAATGAACAGAGGTATGAAACTGGTTAAAACGCCGATCGTTGTTTTTTGTGATGCCAACACCATGTTGGGAAAAGAGTCGATCCGCAGAATTGTAAATCTGTTTAGCGATCCTAAAGTTGGTTGCGTTTCGGGTGAAAAACGGATTTTCGGAAAGGATAAAGAGAGTGCAGCAGGTGCCGGCGAAGGTCTTTACTGGAAGTATGAATCAGCATTGAAAAAATGGGATGCAGAACTTTACTCAGTCGTCGGAGCCGCTGGTGAATTATTTGCCATCAGAACCGAATTGTTCCAGGTGGTTGAAAAAGATACGCTGCTCGATGATTTTATCATCTCTTTAAGAGTCGCCCAAAAAGGTTATACCATTCAATATGATCCTGAGGCTTATGCGATTGAAAATGCATCAGCAAATGTAAAGGAGGAGCTCAAACGGAAAATCAGAATTTCAGCCGGAGGTATCCAATCTGTAATAAGACTTCGTTCGTTGCTGAATATTTTTAAGTACGGAACTCTATCGTTTCAGTATATTTCGCATCGGGTGCTGCGTTGGACTCTTGCACCCCTCTGTCTGTTGTTTCTGATTCCTGCAGGAATTATATTGGCTTTTAATGAAGGAATTCTTGACTTTGGGTTTTACAGTATCCTTTTGTGGCTGCAATTGCTGTTCTATGTAAGTGCTTTGCTTGGTTGGTATCTTGAAAACAGATCAATTAAGATAAAAATTCTTTTTGTTCCTTATTACTTTTTCATCATGAATCTGTCTGTTTTTCTGGGCTTTAAAAGGTATTTAAAGGGCTCTCAATCCGTTAACTGGGAGCGGGCAAAACGTGGGAAATAGGTTATAGTAATTGGTAATGGTAGTTAAACTGGCAGTATTTTTTGGGTTATGCATGTTGCTTCCGATTGAATTCGTACTTGGTCAAAAGTCAAGCTACAGAATCGAAAATGACAAAACGCTTATTGACGCCAGTGATCCTGTTTTTCAGTCAGTCAAGCCTGGAGATACCCTGTTGTTCGTTGCAGGTTCCCGGGATCATCTGCTGATCAGGAACTTTCGGGGAGCACCAGGGAAACCACTCATCCTGATGAATACCGAAGGGGTAGTAATCATTGATACCGATAATTACTATGGGATTGCCATTCAAATTGTCGTTATATAAAATTTACAGGATCAGGAGATCCCAATCAGACATACGGATTTCAAATAAAACGGGTTTCAAATGGTGGTGGACTGGGTGTTGGAGATTTGAGTTCCGATTTTGAAATAGACCATATTTCCATAGAAAACACACTGATAGGTGGTCTTTATGCCAAAACGGATCCCGATTGCGGACTCGCTTCTGTCAGAGCCAATTTTATACAATACAATACGAGTATTCACGACAACTATATTTCAAATACAGGAAATGAAGGTTTGTACGTCGGGAGTTCTTTTTATGGAGGTCAGACAGTTAAGTGTAATGGCGAAAATCTGCTCTTGTTACCCTCGTTACTTGACGGAGTAAAGATCTATAATAACATCATTAAATTTACAGATTGGGATGGCATACAGGTAAGCTCGGCATATAAAAATTGTCAGATCTATAACAATACTATACAATATGACAGTCAGGCGGAGTATACCAATCAAATGTCCGGTATAATGATTGGAGATGGGTCTAAATGTGATTGTTACAACAACTTTATAAGCCACGGGAAAGGAGATGGTATAGAATGTCATGGACTTGGCGGATGCCGGATTTTCAACAATATTATTCTCGAAGCAGGACGCAATTTCACCCCAACCGACCTGACCCAAATGAAACACGGCATTTTTGTTAGTGAGCTAACTACGACAGACGACTCGACCTTAATAATTCAAAATAACGATATTATCAATCCCAAATCAGATGGTATCCGCTTTTCAAGCGTAAAGAGTAAGGATAATCAGGTGGCTTCAAACGTGATCATCAATCCGGGAAATTTTGATTATTACCAAAACGGAAATACAAGTTTCAAGGGTATTGATTCGTATATTATGATTCAAAATTCCTTATCGGGTGTGACGCTCAGGAATAATTACACAGCGCGGAGTGCCAGTTCTGTTGGCTTTTTAAATCTTACAATGCAATCAACCAATGATTTTAAACTTGTTGCCGGATCCCCTTTAATTGATCGTGCAGATATTGATAAAAACATCAATTTTGATTTTGCAGGTACACCCCGCCCATTCGGACCAAAATCCGATATCGGAGCTTTTGAATTTGAATATGACCCCACGTTACCTACACCAACTGAACCTAAAATTCAAGAAAACCAATTTAAACTCATACAGAATCCGGTTAAAGAATATTTAATATTCAGCCTCCCTAAAGAATCTAACAATGATATTTTCCTGAACATCTTCGATTTAAACGGCAAAATGATCTGTCAGTTTAAACAGGTCGAAATTTCTGCTGAAAGTCAAACAATCCAGGTAAACATTGCTCAGATTGCACCCGGAATTTATATCTATACTATTCGCTCAAGTGAATTTGCCAGCTCCGGAAAATTTATAAAAAGATAATTCTATTGCATTAAACAATTAATATATTTGTTAATAATTAAATCTAATATCAACTTATTATGAAAGTCGCTATTGTTGGAAGTGGATATGTAGGCCTGGTTACCGGAACCTGTTTTGCAGAAGTAGGTATCGAAGTGATGTGTGTTGACGTTGACACCAGAAAGATCGAGAATCTAAAAAATGGAATCATTCCAATTTATGAGCCAGGATTGGAAGACATGGTTCACAGGAACATGAAAAAAGGGAGATTGCAGTTTACAACCAATATCGCAGAAGCACTCGAAGATTGCGAAGTGCTTTTTACGGCGGTGGGAACTCCACCGGACAAGGATGGAAGCGCTGATCTCCAGTATGTTTTAAGTGTAGCCCGTGATTGCGGCAAACACATGAAAGATTATGTGTTGATTGTCACCAAGAGCACAGTACCTGTTGGTACGGCACAAAAAGTAAGAGTGGCGCTCCAGGAAGAGCTCGATAAAAGAGGGGTTAATATTCCCTTTGATGTGGCATCGAATCCTGAGTTCCTAAAAGAGGGGGCTGCCATTGACGATTTTCTTAAACCGGACCGTATTGTTGTTGGACTCGATTCCTCCAGGGCTGAAGAGCTGATGAAAAGCCTCTATAAACCGTTTACCCTCAATGGTCACCCGATCATTTTCATGGACATTACATCCGCCGAAATGACCAAATATGCAGCTAATGCTATGCTTGCCACAAAGATTAGTTTTATGAACGACGTGGCCAATCTTTGTGAGATTGTAGGTGCAGATATTAATATGGTTCGTAAAGGGATTGGTTCCGATTCGAGAATTGGAAATAAATTTATCTATCCGGGAATTGGGTATGGTGGATCGTGTTTTCCAAAAGATGTGAAAGCATTGATTCATACAGCCGAAGATTTCAATTACGAATTGCGGGTGCTCAAAGCAGTTGAAGCGGTCAATCAGGATCAGAAATCGGTGCTTTTTAACAAAATCATGAAGTATTTTAACGGAGACATTCAGGGTAAAAATATTGCCATCTGGGGATTATCATTCAAGCCACAGACCGACGACATGCGTGAAGCTCCCTCATTGGTTATCATTAAAAAATTACTCGGAGCCGGTGCCAAAGTTAAGGCTTACGATCCGGTAGCAATGAAAGAAGCCTCACATACGCTTGGCGATACCATAACCTATTCTGAAGACCCCTATGAAGCACTTATTGATGCAGACTGTATGCTTCTTGTAACGGAATGGGCTGAATTTAAGGTGCCAAACTTCAATATAATGAAGAAATTGATGAATCAACCGGTTATCTTCGATGGTAGAAATATCTACGAAATAGACGAAATGAAACGCAAAGGTTTTGACTATTTCTGCATTGGAATTGATACAACAAAATAATTTTCAACTTAAATCAATTCTGACAGACTTTACTTAAATGCTCAGTCTGTCAGAATTTAATAACTAACCAGATTATGATTAAGAAAAAGGTTTTGGTTACCGGCGGAGCCGGATTTGTGGGGTCCCATCTTTGTGACCGACTTCTGAAGGAGGGAAATGAGGTTGTATGTCTCGATAATTATTTTACGGGTCAGAAACAAAACGTCGTTCATCTTTTAAATAACCCCTTCTTCGAATTAATCAGGCACGATGTTACGATGCCCTTTTTTATCGAAGTGGATGAAATTTTTAACCTGGCGTGTCCCGCATCACCCATTCATTATCAGTATAATGCCATTAAAACGATGAAAACATCGGTGATGGGTGCTATCAACATGCTGGGACTTGCCAAAAGGATAAAAGCTAAAATTCTCCAGGCGTCAACAAGCGAAGTTTACGGAGACCCGCAGATTCATCCACAAACGGAGGGGTATTGGGGACATGTGAATCCCATCGGTGAACGTTCGTGTTATGATGAAGGTAAACGATCAGCCGAAACACTTTTCGTGAATTATAACAAACAAAATAATGTAAAAATCAAGATTATCAGAATATTTAATACCTACGGTCCCCGAATGCATCCGCATGACGGGAGAGTTGTTTCCAATTTTATCGTACAGGCTTTACAAGGAGAAGATATTACCATCTATGGTGATGGGCAGCAAACCCGCTCCTTCCAGTATGTCGATGATCTTGTAGAAGGGATGATCAGGATGATGGCCTCCCGGGACGAGTTCACTGGCCCTGTCAACATCGGTAATCCCAACGAATTCACTATTTTACAATTGGCTGAAAAAGTCATTGAGCTGACGAATTCGAAATCTAAGATTGTCAGAATGCCTTTGCCTCCGGATGATCCGACACAAAGACAACCAAATATCGATCTTGCAAAGAAAGAGCTTGATTGGGAACCTAAAATTCAACTCAACGAGGGGCTGATAAAAACTATTGACTATTTTGCATCAATAATCTGATTTTGAAAATTTTATTTTAAACTCAAAAAGGTGAGAATACTTATCACAGGTTCAAAAGGTCAATTAGGGAATGAAATTCAGGAATTGGCAGCTGCTTACCCCAATTATAAATTTTTTTACACCGATATTGGCGAGCTTGACATAACAGATTCCAGGGAGGTAAAAGGCTATTTTGCAATGGTACGGCCGCATGTAGTGATCAATTGTGCAGCCTATACCGCTGTTGACAAGGCGGAATCGGATCTTTCAACAGCATTTCTTATCAATTCAAAAGCAGTTGAAAATCTGGCGATCTCTGCGGCTGAAACAGATGCTTTGTTGGTTCATGTATCAACCGACTATGTCTTTGATGGAAAATCATACATTCCATACAGCGAGACAGATCAAACAAATCCCCAGTCGGTATACGGGCGAAGTAAACTTGCGGGTGAAGAAGCGGTATGGAATTATTCCAAAAAAGGGATCATTTTGCGTACTTCGTGGCTCTATTCTGCGTTTGGTAATAACTTTGTAAAAACAATGATCAAATACGGGACGGAGAGGGAGGTGCTAAATGTGGTATTCGATCAGATAGGTACACCTACATATGCCAAAGATCTGGCGAAAACGATTCTTGATATTATCCCCTTGTCAATACAACATTCCGGAACCGAACTATTCCATTATTCCAACGAAGGGGTTGCAAGTTGGTTCGACTTTGCCGTAAAAGTTATTGCCAATGCAGGAATCAATTGCAAAGTAAAGCCAATTATGACCAAAGATTTTCCTTCGGCAGCACCCAGACCATGCTTCAGTGTTCTGAATAAATCGAAAATTAAGGAGGTGTTCAAAATCGAAATCCCCTATTGGAGTGATAGTGTAAATGATTGTATTCAGAGACTTAAATTAAGTACAAATTAAATTTATTCAATATGGCTGTAATTGATTGGGTTCAATTCAACGAAAATTTTCAGTATTACGACAAAGAAATTATCAGCGAAATCATCAACATTTTTTTTGAGGAATATGATACCAGGATGATTGACCTGGAAAAAAATATCGCAGAAAAAGATTTTACTGCTCTGGCATTTAATGCGCACAGTCTTAAGAGTGTTATTTCCAATTATATGGCACCTCAGGTGCTGGAACTTACCCGACGATTAGAGGAGATGGGTAAAAACAAATCGGATGAAGGTATTGATGAACTTTTTGCCGACCTGAAGAGTACAACAAAAAAATTGATGCTCGAACTTGAAGAATATCTGGCAAATTCAGCAAAATAAATTTTTACCCCTCGTAAAATTGCTTTCCGCAGATTAAACCCTGATCGAGTACCAGATGGGTATCATTAGAATTTAAGAAAAAATATTTTTTTTCTATCATTTAAATACCAGCTAGATACAACTCTAAAATTTATTTTATTAAACTAAAAGTGCTATTTTATTTTATTTTGCACGATTTATGTTATATCCGGAAACAGGGTAAATATGAGATACTATTAACCCTGTTTTCGGATATTTTCTTTTAAAATAATTTTACACAAAAACGATTGAGAGTTGAAAAAAATATTAATTATTGTTTTTGGATTTTTAACAGCTTTTATTGCCTGTAAAAACCAAACTATTCCAGGACCATCTGATGATCCATCCTTAAAAACCACAAGGAGTCTTGTTATTCCTGCTGGTTTCAGTTTTGAAACATCCAAGGAAGTTTCAGTTGGTATTCTGGTAAAAAACTCCTCAATAAATCTTACAGGAGTACCGGTTTCAATTTATCTTAATTATCCGGGAACTACAGAATTACCAAATAGTTCAGCTAAATTAGTGGGCACATTTATAAGTCAGTCAAACGGACGAATTGATGTAAAACTAAAACTTCCGGTCACTCAGGACAGTTTATATTTAAAAACAAAATACATCGGACTCGAATCTGAGTCCGGCTTTTCAATTAACGGATTGACTGCATCATACAATTATGGTGAAGGGCATACCTTAAAATCGGCTCCGATAACTTATCAAACTAAAGCAGGATTTGCCTATTCTTTTATGGGGACTTTCACATCAGGTGGCGTTCCTAATTACCTTGAACCGACCAGAGATAAAATTACCCAGGGGCTTCTTGATTCAATTAACGCTTCTCTGCCGGAATATCAACATCTGCCAGTCAGCCATCCTCAGTATCTCAAAACAGGTAATGAAGCCAATATTATATTAAGTGAACTGGCTGATGTCTGGATCACCTTCGTAGGCGAAGGTGCAGGATATACGAACTCCATTGGTTATTATACTTATAACGCTGCGACTCCGCCACAGACGACAAACGATATTTCAAAATACACCATAATTTTTCCAAATGCCTCTTTAGGCGGTTCAGGTGGGTCAATGACATCAGGAGATAAGGTGAAATTAGGCAGATTTCCAGCTGGAACTGGTATAGGATGGTTTATCGTAGCAAATGGATGGAATGGAACTGGTGTGGTTAATCCACCAACTTACTACTCAGATCCGGTGTTAAATCCCGAAACATTGCCGGCAAATCGTCAACATACCGTTTTACTATACAATAACCTTAGGGGACTTCTTATTTTAGGTTTTGAAGACCAGATTCGAAATACTGCAACCTCTTCAGATGAAGATTTTAATGATGCCCTTTTCTATATAACGACCAATCCAGTCAAAGCTGTTGACGTAATCAATGTTCCTTCAATAGATGCACCGGGAGATAACGATAAAGATGGAATTTCGAATACATTTGATGAATATCCTAATGACCCTCTAAGAGCCTTTACCAATTACTATCCCGGACAAAATCAATACAACAGTTTATTGGTTGAAGATTTATGGCCATCGCTTGGAGATTTTGACTTCAATGATCTTGTTGTTGACTGTCAGTATAAAAATGTTATAAATGCTCAATCAAAAATTATTGAGATGTTCATCAAGGTAAAAGTCAGAGCAATAGGGGCCTCTTTCAAAAATGGATTTGGTATCGAGCTACCTGTTGATCCATCAGTAGTTTCATCAGTAACTTTAACCGACCAGGATGGAGTTGTCAAAAATATAGGGGTAGAGTCGGGACAGGCTAAAGCAGTTGTAATTGCCTTCGATGATGCATGGACTCTACTCCCTTCAACCGGGGGAGGAACAGGTGTAAATGTCATTCCCGGAAACGTATGGCGAGAACCAAAAGATATTGAATTGCATGTGGTTTTTGCAACTCCCCAAACGGCAGCAGCAATGGGTACTGCACCTTATAATCCGTTTGTCTTTGTGAATGGCGACAGAACCAAAGAGATTCATTTAGCTGATTTCAAACCAACTTCAAAAGCAAGTTCAACCTTTTTTGGACAAAGTGATGATTCTTCCAATCCAGCTACTTCACGATATTACAGATCCAAGAATAATTTAGTCTGGATAATAGAAGTCCCTTCAACTTTTAACTATAATATAGAAACTAAGGAGATCTTAAAATCTTATCTTAAATTTGGATCGTGGGCTGAATCGGGTGGAACACTTTATAAAGATTGGTATTTGGACAATACCGGTTATCGTGATAATAGTCTTATATATACCAAATAAATTTAAAAAGAGCCACCAGCGAAAACTGATGGCTCTTTTTTTTAAAACACAATATAAGGTTAGGTCTCCTTCTGACTAAAAAAACTGAGAAAAATGACCTGATCATTTCCATTAAACACCTGTAAGTTTTCAGGGATTATACAGGTCTTTGTGGTAAAATTGCAGAATATTTTGAATTATTAGAGCGTATGATTCTGCCTTTTTGTCTTCCGGAAATAGTTCAAGATAGGTCGAAAACTGGTTAAGCGATTCACCCCATTTCTGCAATTTGTAATAAATTTCTCCTTTCAGAAAAATCGCTTCACCATCATCCTTTAATGATTCATGTTCAAGCAGGGCCAATGCCTCATGCAGAAGATTCTGATCAATCGCCTTTCTGGCATTGGTTAATATCTTCTCTAAATCACTCATTTATTTGCGTTTATAAGGAGTTTTCCCAACTCGAAGGAGAATGATTTAGTCAGCTCAGAAGCATTTTTCATCATTTCATCCAATGAAACCGGACCCTTGGCAATGGAGAAAATACCATTAAAAAGATAGGAAGCTTCCTGTTTGACCATACCACCAATTGCAATTATTGGAATTCCTGCTTCGTGTGCTGCTTTGGCAATTACTGCCGGTCCTTTTCCCTGACAGGTCTGCAAATCGATGCATCCTTCACCGGTTATCACTAAATCGCAACTTTTCAGATCTTTAATCACTCCTAAAAGATCTATTATCAATTCTGCTCCGCTTACCATGCGCGCATTTAAAAAGGCGATTAATGGAATTGCGATCCCTCCGGCAGCACCTCCCCCAACAATATCTTTCAATGCTTTTTGCGCAGATTTCTCCAAAACCTTAATATAATTCTCAAATCCAAGCTCCAGGCTGATAACCATCTGATCGGTAGCCCCTTTTTGGGGACCATAAATCGCAGCAGCCCCATTCTCTCCCAGCAATGGATTTCTGACATCAGAAGCGATGATTATTTCACAATTCAATATTTGAGGTTTTGCATTACCGGATAAAACCTGATTCACCTGAATAAGTCCATTACCACCTTCGATCACCTCATTTCCAGAGGTATCCAAAAGTTCAAATCCAAGAGCTTTCAACATTCCGATCCCCCCGTCAACCGTCGCACTGCCACCAATTCCAAGTATGATTTTTTGAGCGCCTTGTTTGACTGCTTCAACCATTAACTCTCCCGTTCCCCGCGACGAAGCAAGCATTGGATTGAGTTCTGAAGATGCAAGCAGTTTCAGTCCGGATGCTTCTGCCATTTCAATAACAGCCAACTTCAAATTCTCAATCCAGCCAAACCTTGACATGATCTCCCTCCCTAAAGGATCATGAACTTTTACAGGCACAAATTCTCCATTCAAGGCCTTAACTAATAGCTCTGCTGTACCATCACCACCGTCAGCAAGCGGATATTTTGCCAACTCAAATTTAGGATCAGCCATTAACAGCCCCTCTCCTATTGCATCAGCAAAATCGGAGGCCGACATCGAACCCTTCATGGCATTTGGAGCTATAAGAATACGCATTAGTAGATTTTTATCGGGTTATGTATCAGCTCGGCTTACAGAGTGGACACCTTTAATATTCTTCAGTTTTTGAATCAAAAAGTCAAGATGTTCAAGATCATTTACAAACACCCTCAAAGTACCGTCAAAAGCTTTATCCTCTGAATTAATGGCAATTGACCGCATCTGAATTCCAACTTCCTTCGAGATTATTCTTGAAATATCCGTAACAATCCCAATCCTGTCCGATCCGGAAATATGTATTGATGCCTGAAACGAATTTCTTTTACCTGTTACCCGCCATTTCGCTTTAATAATCCGGTATGGATACCGCTCAGTCATTTGTTTTGCATTCGGACATGAAACCCGATGAATCTTTATCCCGTCAAATATGGTTACAAATCCAAAGATTTCATCACCAAAAATCGGATTACAACATACAGCCAGTTTATAATTTACATCTTTTAGATTGTTATCAATGACAAGATAATCGTCGCTATTATCAAACGATAACTCTTTTACATCCTGCGAGGGTAGCATTTCTGCCAGTTTTTCCTGCTGAGACTCCTCATGTTTTCCTGCAATAATCTCCTTAATTTCAAGAGTATCCAATTTCCCTGTTGAAATATTGAAATAAAGATCTGCTGCAAGTTTAAGTTTGAGGTGTTTCAGCAGATCTCTTATTACCTGATCATTCAATTCAATTTTCCAGTTTTTAAACTTCCTTCTCAGTATTTCTTTCCCGTTCTCAGCCTCCTTCTTTTGCGCTTCATTTAAACTGGCCTTGATCCGTGATTTCGCCTTTGAAGTGACCACAAAATCGAGCCAGTCGAGTTTGGGCTGCTGATTGTTGGAGGTTTCAACAGAGATCTGATCACCATTTTTCAGTTGGTATTTTAAAGTGACAAGTTTACCGTTTACCTTTCCACCAACACACTTATCACCGATTTTTGAATGTATTTCATAAGCAAAGTCAAGCAGTGTAGCTCCTGACCGAAGTTTGATCAGGTCACCTTTGGGGGTAAAAACAAAAATCTCATCTTCATAGATATTTACCTTAAAATCATCGATGAAATCAACGGCATTAAGCTGAGGATTTTCGAGAACCTCGCGTATATTTCTAAGCCATTTATCAATCTCATCACCCCCTTTTCCCCCTTTATATCTCCAATGTGCAGCAAGTCCGTTCTCAGCGACATCATCCATCCGGCGGGTACGGATCTGAACTTCAACCCAACGCTGACCAGGTCCAAGAACTGTAGTGTGTAATGATTCGTAACCATTCGATTTAGGATAAGTTATCCAATCTCTGAGTCGGTCAGGATTCGAAAGGTACTCTTCAGTGACTACGGAAAAAACCTGCCAGCAGGTTGCCTTCTCATTTTCAGGTTCTGCATTCAGGATAATACGAATTGCGAAAAGATCATAAACTTCATGAAAATCAACCTTCTGGGTTTGCATTTTATTCCAGATTGAGTAAATTGATTTTGTTCTTGCCTTCATCTCAAAATCAAATCCTCTGCTCTGTAATTTTTTTTCGATCGGCTTAACAAAAGCCGAAACAAAGCTTGCGCGCTCGACAGCTGTCTCTTTAAGCTTTTCGAGAATTGCCTCATAATCTATGGGATGAAGGAATTTTAACGCAAGATCAAGCAATTCTGAATTCACTTTATAAAGTCCCAAACGATGGGCAAGCGGAGCGTACAAATGCCAGGTATCGATCGATAACCGTTCCCTTAATGCAACGGGTTGTTTATCGAGGGTTCGCATATCCTGCAACTGATCGGCAATTTTGATTAAGATTACTTTTACATCCCCTGATAGTGTAAGCAAAAGCCGGCGGAAATTCTCACTTTGAAACGCGAGATTACCCGTATTTAATGAATTTATCTTTATTATTCCATCGAGGATATTCGCGATACCTGTTCCAAATAGTTTTTTAACCTCTTCAAATGAAAATTCAATTCCTCTGGAACCATAAACATTGTGCAACAAAGCAGAAATAAGTGCGTCACTTGATAACCCCAATTCAAGGACTGCAATTTTTGCTACAGAGATCGAATGGTTAAGAATAAATTCTCCATCATTCCATACCGAATTACCGAGCGTTTCAACAGCAAAACTGAAAGCCTTTTCAATCAGGAGAAGATCTTTCTCAGGTAAGCTTTTAACACACTGAAAAATAAGTGCATTATAGGCATTTTGTATTTTTTCGTCAAGTATTTGATCCACGGGAATGAGCTTTTATCGAAATATTATACTGATATACAATCATTTAATTATGGAAAAAACTAATTCTTTGGTGCCTTTTCAGGCCAGTATTCATCAGATTTCCAGATATCTGACTCGGAGCGTGCATGTTTCAAATAATTTTCAATCGTTAAAATAATATCCGGATGCTGATTCGCCACATTCATATCTTCATGAATATCAACACTTAAATCGTACAATTCAAGTGGCTCTCTGGTACCAAACCTAACTGCCTTCCATTTTCCCATCCGAACAGCCTGTTTCATCCCACCTTCATGAAACTCCCAGTATAAAAAATCATGTTCCCTTTGAACACTATTACCAATTAATACGGGAATCATCGAAATTCCGTCGGTGGGTTGTTCAAGCTTTATTCCTGCCAACTCTGCAGCAGTAGGGAGAAAATCCCAGAAAGCTGAAGAATAATCTGAAGTTTTTCCATAAGCTACTTTCCCTGGCCATGAGGCGATAAACGGTACCCGAATCCCACCTTCGTAAAGACTCCTCTTGTATCCTTTGAAAGGGCCGGCACTTTTAAAAAAATCAGGAGTTGCCCCACCTTCCAGATGTGGTCCATTATCAGATGTGAATATAATTAAGGTATTCTTCTCAATTCCCAATTCTTTTACTTTGGCCACAATTTCACCCACCGAACGATCGAGCCGGCTAACCATCGCAGCAAATGCTGCTCTGGGTTTCGCCTGCGATCCATAGCCACCTTTTCGGTGAAGCGGGCCTGAGTCTACACCTTTATAAGGGATTTCCGGAAACTTTCCGTCAAATTTCTGCCATAGGCTATCATCAGGAACAGTCAGCTCTGCATGAGGTATGATGTAGGGACAAAACAGGAAAAAAGGGCCATCCTTATGTTCATCCATAAAATGAAGTGCCATTTTATGGTACTCGTCATGAGCATACTGCTTATTTCCTCCATTTTTATTCCCTTCCAGGTATACTTTTTCACTGTTATGCCAAAGGTAATCAGGAAAGTAATTATGCGCAAGTGTCTGACTATTAAATCCAAAGAATTCATCGAAGCCTTGTTTTTCTGGAACACCTGCCGATCCTGGACCACCCAGTCCCCACTTTCCAAAAGCACCGGTCGCATAACCGGCTGCTTTAAATATTTTGGCGACTGTTGACGCATCCGCCGGAATTGGCTCTTCGCCTTCGGGCAGCATCCCTTTGTTCCCCCTGATATAGGTGTGCCCGGTATGAAGACCCGTCATCAGGGCACAACGTGATGGAGCGCAAACTGTACAACCCGAATAGTGACTCGTAAATCGGATACCTGAGGCAGCCAACCGGTCAATATTTGGAGTATTAAATTTAGATTGTCCATAACAACTCAAGTCACCATAACCAAGATCATCGGCTAAAATAAAGATGACATTCGGTTTATGAAAATCACCCTTTGAAATCGGATTACCCGCCACTAAAAAACCGGAACCAATTCCTAAAGAGATTAAACCTGATTTTAGATAGCTCATAATAAGATTATTTCCAATTTAACAAAAACCTGAACTCATTTTACCAGTTCAAGTAAATCAAAATACTCCGGTCGGTGAAAATCGGGAGAAGGAGTAGTTATGGCAGACCAACTGAGATAATGAGGTACCTTTGTTTCATCCCCACATTTATAAAAATTGGCCCGAAACTGACTACCAGCCTCTAAACCAATAATATCGAGAGGAATGGCAACCATAAGCGTCCAATTTGCAGGAGTATTTTCATCGGGTAGATTTTCGATGTTTAAAGATGGAAATCTCGTGATCTTAGCCATAGCATCAGACTCAAGACTTTTTCGGTCATGACGGTCAACGCCGGAAGCCGAAAGACAAACTCCCAGACTATTAAACTCGAAGTTACGGTAAATATCACCCTGACTTATGAAAAATTCCACACACGAATCCTGCCAAACCGGTTCCTGATCCATTCGGCATACCGCCCTTACCAATTCTTTTTCAACAATATAATTAAGCCAGAGGTAGTGATCGGAATATCCAAGATTGACTTTTACGTCAATAATGAATGGATAATCATTCCAATTTATTTTATCAATATTCAGTTTCGCACCTTCAGTCATCAAGCGATCTGTGCATGTGACCGGGGTCTCCGGTGACATCTCTTTTAGATATGGAATCTTTAATGCTGACATGAGATTTCTTTTTTTGCAAAATAGCAGATTTAACATGGAATTTACAAACCTGCCATTTTAAAATGTCAGACGGTAGCTAAGGCCATACCCGCTTTGTCCAAAGAAGATTGGCATAAATGAGGATTTGTAGCTCGTTTCCTTTGATTTTTTCCTAACGGTTTTCTGACCGCGACTTAAAGCAATTTTACCACATGTGTAACCAATAGCTATGGCAATCGGATAATCACCTGCCCAGTGGACGCCGTTATTCATCATTGCATAGCCAAGAATTCCCATTATAGAATATCCAACAGGTTTAATAAATCTGCTGGAGGGATAATTTCCTGCCAAAATTGTGACTGTCGCCATAATTGTTGCCAAATGACCTGAGGGAAAGGCATCATAATTGGAAACATCAGCCTGATAAACTGACGGTTTGGTGAAAGGGCGCCACTTTCCTCCCGGAGTTGTTGAATTAAATGGGCTCTGACGACCGGTGATCCGCTTTAATGCCTGTGTGGTAACTGCCAAGGTAAAAAACATTTCAGCCAATTGAGAGGAAGTTTGTCGCGCCCTGTAATCATTTTTAAAAATTCCATAGCTAAAAAAACTCCCGGCAACAAAGATGCTTGGCCAACCCTCACCAATAAAATAGAAGGCAGAGTTAAGATTCTGAGGTACATCGAGCAGTGGAACAGCAAAACTGCCAATGTTAAAAGAGATCTCACGCTTAAATTTTCGGGTGGCATCGAGATGAATAAACCTTCCAAACTGCTGCGCTGCATCCAGTAAAGGTTGATCGAATGCTACTAAAATAGCAGTTGATCCGACAAGCAATCCCAGGGTTGAAAGATTTTTTTTAGCAAAAGTCACTTTACCAAATTTGGCAATATCCGAGGGAACATTGGTTAGAAATTCAAAAGGACGAGGTTTATAAATCAATAACGATTCAGAGGAATTAATATCAAAAACCTGGGCCTTCGTTAATCTTACGGTATCCTTATACGGTTTGTATACCAGGGTATCTCTCCCGGTTAAATTTTCACTAGCCATCAAATTGCCTGAATGGAAAAGTAAACCACCCAGTGTAATCAAAAAAATAAATTGCAGCAATGCACTGTTTATTCTCATTTATTTGTCCATTTATTTAACCGGTTTTTTTGAACGTAGCTTGCAGACTGATAATAAGTTACAGCCTCATTCAAAACATGATCATCAACAGCATAATGTTCGGCTTTACCAGAAAGACGATCGATTTTATAGGATGTAACTTTTTGTTGGGGACTAAGAATTGTCAGCAAATTATTTTT
>Ga0118677_10008690_pt1 | contig 16188 bp, 16 predicted proteins | sample AliMusrvi5mmetaG_FD_86154 | JGI IMG/M metagenome (GOLD analysis project Ga0118677, IMG submission 86154) | reverse complement strand
CGGATCGAATGCTCGGTTTTGCGTTACCTGCGCGCGCAGAACCGGGAACCCTTTGGCGTGTCCGTTGTTGAAAATCTTCACCAACTCCGCTTTTTCGTCGCTGAAGCGGAAGTCGGCTTCGTCGAAGATTAGCGTGCCCCGAAAGGTATCGAGGGTGTGGAAGATCGGCGAGACGGTTGATGCGCCGCTGGCGAAGAACGCCTTGTAGCACACAGAGCCCACGGCAATCAGCGCCCTGGTCTTTCCAGTGCCGTAGTCTCCCCGGAACCGCAGGTACGGCAACTCATTGAAGGCATCATATACCCACGTCAGGAGAATGTAGGCGGCCGTGAGCGCCCGCACGTTCGGCGGCAGCGACACGAATCGGCTGAGATACGCTTCGATCTCGGCCAGCAATTCGGCTTCCGTGCCATACTCCACCGCCTCGGACGGCAGCAGCACCGCCCGGTGTTTCAGAAGGTTGTTGGCCGGACTGATGGGCTCGCTCGTCTCGCCGGCAAGGGTCATCTTCGGAACGGAGGCGATGCCGTCGTCTGTCGCCACCACGAATGCGGTCGTGGTGGTATCCGGCTGGTACACGGTCTCGATGATCGACTCCGGAGTGACGGCGGAAACAAGAAGGGTGGGTTTGATGGTGGGCATGGCGACAGCGTAGCCGCCCCTGATCATCGCGCCGAGACGTGATACTGACCGGCGGCAGTGCATCTCCGTGTCTCGAACAAAAAAGGATTGGGCGACAGAATGACGCCGATTCGCGCCAGTTGACGGGATCTGGTAGAGTCGTCGACACGCGTATCATCCTTTATGAAATATTTTGTATACTGCCGCAAATCAACGGAGTCCGAGGACCGCCAAATCCTCTCTATTGAAAGCCAGCGTCAAGAAATCTTGAAGCTCCACTCGGATAACCCCAGTGTCGTGATCGTCGAAGTGCTGGAGGAGAGCAAAAGCGCCAAAGCACCGGGGCGACCGATATTCGATGCAATGCTCAAGCGCATCGAGCGCGGCGAGGCTGAAGGCATCATTACGTGGCACCCCGACCGTCTGGCGCGCAACTCGATTGACGGCGGCAAGATCATCTACCTGCTAGACCAAAACAAGCTCAAGGACATGCGGTTCTCGACCTACTCCTTCGAGAACAACTCACAGGGCAAGTTCATGCTGTCCATCATTTTTGGCTACTCAAAATATTACGTGGACAGCCTGTCGGAGAACGTGAAGCGCGGCAACCGGACGAAGGTGGAGAAAGGATTGTGGCCCAACAAAGCGCCCACCGGGTATCTGAATGATCGAACAACAAAGACGGTCATCCCCGACCCGGAACGCTTTGTGCTGGTGCGCCGCCTCTTTGAGCTGGCGCTCACGGGCTGCTATTCATTGGCCGATTTGACCGAGGAGGCGCGCCGGTTTGGGCTTACCTCCCCACAATTCGCCAGAATGGGCGGCAAGCACCTCAGTTACAGCAACATCCATCACCTGTTGACCAACCCGTTCTATGCCGGCCTCATCCGGTGGAACGGCCGCATCCACTCCGGCGCGCACACTCCCCTGATGACCCTGGAGGAATTCGACCGGGTGCAGGCGGGGCTCAAGCGACGGGGCAAGGAGCAACTCCAGAAGCACAGCTTCCCCTTCACCGGCATGATCCGCTGCGGTGAGTGCGGCATGATGGTGACGGCAGAGCACAAGACCAACCGCTACGGCCAGCACTATACCTACTACCACTGCACCAAGCGACGGCGCGATATCCGCTGCCGGCAACCTGTGATCCAGGCCGGTGATCTGGGGCGACAAATGCGGGAGTTCCTTGCCAGGGTAACCATCAAGCCGGAGATGCACTCCTGGCTGGTGGAGCAGCTTCACGACAATCACTCTCAGCTTGCCGCAGAGCAACAGGGGCGGATCGACGCCCTGGAGAAGGCCGCCGCCATCCTCGATCGGGAGAAGCGCAACCTCACCACCCTGCGGCTGCGTGATCTGGTCGATGACGCCGAGTTCGACCGGGAGCGCAATCGGATCGAACTGGAGCGGCGGAAACTCGACGAGGCACGGACGGCGGCCGAGAATCCTGACAATTGGTTCGAACCCGCCGAAACCCTTATTTCAGGCTGCCACCGCATACTTTCCTGGCACGACGAAGGCGACGAGCAGACAAAACGCCTGATCGCCGAAACCGTCGGTTCGAATTTCACGTTGACCGACAAAAAACTCTTATGCGAGCCCACTTTTCCGTTCTTGGTGGAACAGGGATTTGACAAAATGTCTAATCAGTGCGGGCACTAGGGGTCGAACCTAGGACCTTTCGAGTATCAGTCGAGCGCTCTACCAACTGAGCTATGCCCGCGCACGTTTTATACAATAGCAGAAAATGAAGGGGAATTCAAATGAAAAGCCGGCGGAGGGAATAAATCCCACCGCCGGCGTTCGATCAGCGCCCAAAAAGGGCATGCAGGAGATGCGGCGTCCGCATGGCAAGAATCCATGCGCACCCCAACATCACCGCAACGTCGAAAAAAATCTCCCGCCCGCTGCTCGGGGTATAGAAGGGCGCATAGATAATGACCGCAGCCATCACCAGCACCAGTACCGCGTCAAGCATGATGTGGAGACGTTCCCCCCACTTATGCCCGTCAGTCTTCCACCGCTGCCGAGGCATTGGTGCCGCAAGCCAGCCCTGTTTCGCAATGACCATTTGTTTAATCCCCCATCCGTAAGCGCTCGAGGCGCAATGAATCCTACGTTCTGTAGGGATGACTTCTAGAGTCAATTGTAGCATACATAAAACACACTTGTCAAGCGCCATCTTGGCACGAAACATCACCGGTTACTTAAAAACCGGCAAAAACCCTTTATTTACAAGCTGAAACACCAAAAGCTTTAGGAGAAAGATAGCTACTTTCTTCTGCTTCGTTGCAATCTGTTCTGTAACGCATATCAGACCAAGCGAGTGCATCTATAGGACGTAGCACTATCATCCAAGTACGCTTGCGCGCACCCATCGCCGTTCAGTCCCACCCTCGTACGAGGGGTAGGACGCAATTTCAATTGAATCATTCCACGAGCAGCTTCCGCTACCCGTGCCTTGTTCATGTGTATCCCGTGTTTCCACGTAGCATGGACTATACCTTCATCCTGTTCCGCGAACGAAACAGGAGCCAACGTCTTATAACGATGCGTTACCGGCTCTAGTCCGGGGCGGTCGCTATCTTCACTCGCACTGTATTACCAGTGGAGATCCAGTCTCTACGGGGCTAGAAGAATCGCCTATTGAACCGAGTTTGTATTCCAGAGAAGGAATAATGTGTGCGCGAATCAAATCAGAAAACGTGTCTCGTGAGCGCTTTTGCCAGATGGCCAAGCGATAATAGGAATGATTTTTTTCAACGGTACAATATATATCGTACACTACTGCAAAAACCTCCGCGAGTAATTCATTTTCTTCTTTGCTGAAAGATTGCGTATTTAGTTGATATCCGCAAACCTTTCCCTTTCGCATCACTGCATTTCCATCGTCCATAAACCATACTGCAATGGTCAAAGGATCTGATAAAAATGTTTCAATAGCATCAGGAATAATTTTCTTTCCTTCCGGATAGAAGATCGTATGCAATTCGGTGAGCGCGGGATGACTGATGGTGCGAAACCATACTGAGTCTGTTCCCCGATAATGTTGCGGCTCCGTAAGGACTAAGGGTTTTAGTGCCTTATATTTCCACAACACATACTCTTTTTGAGCAGACGATTGTCGTATTTGCAGACGCGAATTGGTTTTTGACCAATTTTCGTGCAGACAACCATCCCCTAGAATTGCACCAATTATTATTGCCTTCTGGTACACACTCAACTCTGTCCGTTTTAACAAACGGATCTCGGTCGAATAGGTGATTCTTCTAGCTTCCCTCGGTATTGCCATCATTCCTTCAGTATAGCACTGAAGAGGAAGGTTTCACCGATTTTAGTTGGTTTTTTCTGTCAGATTACTCTTGACAGGTCGCTATGTTTGTTTTTTAACAAAACGACTTACTCCCTGTCACCGATCTTACCGTGAACCTCTTGCGAGATCTTCGGGTATTACCGGCTCCCTTGAGTTGACGGGCGGTGAGTACAAGACTTGAGAACGTATTCACCGCAGTATAGCTGACCTGCGATTACTAGCGATTCCAGCTTCATGAGGTCGAGTTGCAGACCTCAATCCGAACTGAGCACGTTTTTGGGGATTTGCTCCACATTACTGTATTGCGTCCCATTGAAACGTGCATTGTATCATGCGTGCAGCCCCGGATATCAGAGGGACATGCTGATCTGGCGTCATCCACACCTTCCTCCCCCGTGAGGGGGCAGTCTCGCCTGACATGTAAAACAGGCAACGTGGGTTGCGTTCGTTACCCCACTGAAGGGAACAACTCAAGCCACGAACTGACGACGACCATGCATCACCTGCCCAGCCGTCTTGCGAGGTCCAAAGTTTCCTAAGGATTTCGTCTGGGTTTCAAACCCGGGTGAGGTTCTTCGTTTATCGTCGAATTAAGCCGCATGATCCACCGCTTGTGCAAGTCCCCGTCTATTCCTTTGAGTTTTAGTCTTGCGACCGTACTACCCAGGCGCCGAACTTAACGCGTTAGCTTCGCCACAGAGAGGGTCGATACTCCCTATAGCCAGTTCGGATCGTTTAGGGCGTGGACTACCGGGGTATCTAATCCCGTTCGCTACCCACGCTTTCGTGTCTCAGTGTCAGAAATGTGCCAGTGCGCTGCCTTCGCATTTGGTGTTCCCCATGATATCAACGGATTTCACCCCTACACCATGAGTTCCGCGCACCTCTCACACCCTCGAAGCAATGCCGTTTCCCCCGCGTTTTCTGGGTTAAGCCCAAAAGCTTTCACGAGAGACTAACATCGCCACCTACACACCCTTTACGCCCAGTGAATCCGGGTAACGCTTGAGGCCTCTGTATTACCGCTCCTGCTGGCACAGAGTTAGGAGCCTCTTATTCATGGGGTAACGTCAATTACTTCCTCCCCCATAAAAGATCTTTACGTGCCGAAGCACTTCATCGATCACGCGGCGTCGCTCCATCAGACTTTCGTCCATTGTGGAAGATTCTCGACTGCAGCCACCCGTAGGTGTATGGACCGTGTCTCAGTTCCATCGGTGGGGGTCAGCCTCTCAGCTCCCCTACGCGTCGTAGCCATGGTGGGCCTTTACCCCGCCATCTAGCTGATGCGACGCAGGCCGCTCAAAAAGTGGATTGCTCCTTTACCCTTGCGGGACCATCCGGGATTACCTAACCTTTCGGCTAGCTATACCAGTCTTTTCGGTGCGTACCTGCGCATTACTACCTCGTTCGCCGGTTGCCCTTGCGGGCCCCCTTGACTTGCATGCCTTATCCACGCCGCCAGCGTTCACCCTGAGCTAGGATCAAACTCTACATAAAGAAACGGGAACGTTTCTACGACACTCGCCCTTACGGGGTTGTGCCGATTTTCTCAGATTGAACGAAGCAGGAGAAAATGAATATCATTCCTTCCTGCTCCAATTACTTACTTGCATTATTGGTGATCATTTTTCTAAAAGATGCCCGAAAGCATCCCCTAGTTTTTATGCAGTTGTCAAAGTACGCCCGCTGTTTCCGCCCCGCTCATTGCGCAGGCCCGGAAAGCAAAAACCGCTTTTTCAGCGAGTACTAGCAGTGTACTCGATGCACAGCCCGTGTCAAGCGAAATAGCCAAGATATACACACCACAAGGCTTTTGCCCTTAAAACAAGTAGGTATGGCTGCCGATATCAATGAGAAGCAGCACCAGTTCCGCCTCCCGGATCTCATATACCAACAGTAGATCGTATTGTATGTGGCACTCGCGGAAAGCACTCAAACCGCCCTTCAGCTGGTGGTCGCGGTACTTGGCAGGCAGCGGCTGTCCTGAGGCTAAAAGATCGATCGTCTGTTCTATCACTTCCAGCTTCTTCGGAGCGATGCCACCTTTCTTGAGAGTACGGTATGATTTTTCAAACGTTTTTGAGCGTACCTGCGTGTACATAATTCTTACACAATATCCGCGAGCAACTCCTTCGCCGTCGCATACCGCTTCCCGTGCTTCATTGCCCACGCCGCCTCCGCTTCCCACTTCGCCTTTACTGCCGCAACATCGAATGCCGGCGCCACCCGCTTAAACGGCAATTTCTTCTTCGTCGCCACCTGATCAAGAAACAACCCGACCGCATCGGACAACTCAATCCCCATAGCCGCACAGGCTTCATCCGCCCTGCGCCGCACCTGCTGATCCACATTCACTTTAATAGTCATCTGCATACCAAACATTGTGCCACAACTTGCGGCTTTACTCAAACAAAACAGCACAAAAAGAAACCCCCGCCGTATTCCGGGCGAGGGTTTTGTAATCATACACATTGTGCGCACTATGCGTACGCATTCTTCGAGACCCGGAGCAAAGAAGGCGGGAGGCCGGTGCCCTGTCCCATCGAATGTTCGAAGTGAAGCGCGGCGCCTTGTACGGGGAACGGAATATTGAGCCGGGTTCGCACCTGAAACTCGAGCGCGTCGCGTTCCTGCACCAGCCCTGTCGCGGAGAGATGCTGGGTCCGAACATACGAGACATACCCGCCGTTCGGGTTGCCTTTGTAGAAGTCCGCGGTCGTGGAGTAGTCGATGGGTGTTTGGCGCAATTCGTCGCCGTTCGCACATCGGTACACCCACTCGCCGGTCGCCGGATCGAATACGGCGTCGTCGTGATACGGCGAACCGGGGTACGGCGTGATGATACTCACGTCGAAATCGTCGGTCGGCAGAAGCGTCTGCTCCAGCCAGTCTCCGGTCTCGGCGACGGTCTCGCGGGATTCTCCCGGGTGACCGATGGACATCAGCGCTTTCACTTTGAACCCATGCCGGTGCGCAATCTTCACGCATGCGGCATTCTGCTCCCGCGTCACCCGCTTGTTCATATTTGCGAGCATTCGCGGAGAGCCGGATTCGATACCGGTGAGGAGCCAGCGGAAGCCGGCCTTATACATCGCCGCGGCTTGTTCGTCGGTGAAGAGTTCGGCTTTGATGAACCCCCGCAGACGCCACTCGGTGCCGAGCCGCTGCTGTTCCTCGGCGATTCGCCCCATCAGCTCGAGCATAAAGCCGTTGTGCGGATTCAGCTCGTCGTCGTAGAGCATAAAGCCCCGGTAGCCGTAGCGTTCGAACAGGAATCGCATTTCGGCGATCACCGACTCGACGCTGCGCCGACGCACAAACCGCAACATCGGCGACGCCCGCCCGCCGCAAAACGCGCAACCGAACGGACAGCCCAGCTGCGTTATCAGCGACGTCGCCGGCACGCCCTCGATCTGATAGTGATAGCTTTTCAGATCGATGAGATGCCGGGCCGGGAGCGGAAGTTGATTCAGATCCTCGCTCGATAGACGAAGCAGTGAACCTTTTTCGTCCGCGTCGATGAGCTGCGGCGCATTCGGTTTCATCGCCTCAAAGACGGCACGCTCGCCGTCCCCTGCAACAATGACGTCGAAATACCGCGTGAGTTGTTCGAACGCACTATGCGCGCGGCCGCACCCCCCCCTGCGGATTTCCTGCTTCTTCGCCGCAGACACGAGCGTCGGATGCGGCCCGCCGATGATGAGTCTCATCTCCGGCCGCAGCTCCCGAATCATACGCGCAACAGCGACCGCTGCGGGAAACTGCGGCGTCGTAGCCGTGATGCCGATATGGGTCGCCGTGGACGCAAGCAGATAATCGCGCACCACATCGAGATAGTTGGCGCACCCGGAGAGATCTAAAACCCCCAACGGCACGCCCCGAACTTCCAGCGCCCCCGCCACCGATAGCGCACCCAGCGAAGTAAACACCCGCTGGTCAAGCAAAAACGGCGAAGGCGGAATCACCAGACAAATCGAGCTTTTACCCATCGTTCGCACTCCTTCACACAAAAACGTTCATCTGCACCGATAATACAGGCAGAACAGGCGTTGGCGCAAGCGGCAACCCCACAGGTTGAGTGAAGCAAGGTGAATTTGCTGGTAGGACGTCGCTCGGGGTATTATCAGATTGTATACACAGATGGATAAAAATTTTTACAAAAACTATTTCCGGATAGAAAAAGATCATTGGTTGATGCGGGTGCGACGCGCCATTGTAATGGATACCCTAGCAACCTACGTCACGCCCGGAAAACAGCGTGTAAAAATTCTTGATTTTGGTTGTGGTTCCGGACTTCTCGTAGATGAACTGTCAAAAAAAGGAATGAGTGTCTATGGTGTCGATATGTCCGAAGAGGCTATTGCCTTTGGAAAAAGTCGCGGTATCAAGGGCTTATCCGTTCTCAGCTCCGATCACATTGATTTCCCCGACGACACCTTTGACGCCATACTGATGCTCGATGTACTGGAACACCTTGAGCCGGTAGACCATATACTGACCGAGGTGGAACGTATTCTAAAACCGGGCGGAGTGATGATTATTATGGTGCCCGCCTTTATGTTTCTGTGGGGTATCCAAGACACCGTCTCTCAGCATTATCGCCGATACACCAAGCCTACGCTTTCGGCGGATATCCGGCGCTCCACAAAGCTCGAACCCATACGTATTTCCTATTTCAACACATTCCTCTTCCCGCCCATCGCCCTGGTGCGCATCGTAAGTAGCTATTTCAATCTGAATAAACGGGAGTCTGATTTCAATCTCAACTCTCCGATGATAAACAAGATACTCTTTGCCATATTCAATACGGAACGATGGTTCTTACAGAGGATAGATTATCCCTTTGGTGTCTCCATTCTTTCTGTGTATAGAAAGCACACAACACACCGACAGACAGCGCCCGACCACAACCCGATAAAGCAGGTGTTTCGATTCATTGCAACGGGAGCAATGACCGCCGTCCTCTATCTCTCCATCTCCTATATACTCGGTACGGTACTGGGCATACATTACATCACCACAACAATCGCCGCCTATACCCTGGCGCTGCTATTTAATTTTACCGTCCAAAAATATTGGTCGTTCGAGAACAAGGATTCGAAAGGAAAGACGCCTATGCAGGCAATACGATATATTGGCTGGTCAGTCATTGGCATCGCGGCCAATACTGGTATGGTATACCTGCTTGTAGCAAAAATGCACCTGTGGTACCTCATCGCACAAGCGGTCGCAAGCTGCCTCTTCGCAGCGGCTTCCTTCTTTGCCTATCGTCGCATCTTTCGTACCAAGGAATAGCCGCTGATCACCGAAAAGACGACCTGTTTATTTTCGAACCACTATATAAATGTTAGCCGCTATTTCGTGACTATAGGGGAATAGTGCGAAAAACAGATCCAGTAGCTTCAGCGGGGAAAGCAGGACCATCGCAACATTGGTCACAATCAGATACAACCCATACTGACCGAAAGAGAGCAGTATGCCGATGATATGCATTAAGACGCCCTGTAGCGCAGCTCCCGGCCCGGAACAAAGACCCTCTTCGACGACAGTAAGCGGTAAAAACCTATCGCGCAGCGCATTGCGGGACATACGGATAAAATCGTCGGGAGATGCGTGGAACGGATACAAAAATGGCACGGAGACATACGCGTATCCCCCCGGGGCAAGCACTCGTTTTATCTCATCAATAACCTCGAACGGTTGCGATATATGCTCAAGCACCGATTCGCAGATAACCATATCAACGCTATTATCTTTAAACGGCAGGTGAACCGCATCTGCCACCACATCGGTAGACGCATACGGATAGATATCTACATTCAACACTTCTTCATGCACCCTTCTGACCCCTGAACCAATATTAACAATTAGTGTTCGACTAAGATCAGCTCCGGCAAATAGTTTTTTAATGGCTCTTGCCGGGGTTATATGCGGAATCGGACTATTGCCCGGACTAAAGAAAAATTGAAGGAATTCGTAAAGCTTTGGGAATCTCTTCAAAAAACTCTTGATTACATTGATGCCAGTACCCATTTCTTCCTTGTTCTTTTGTGCGGCGGAGTCGACGATGTAGCGCCATTTGCCACCCGCATACGAACATTCCGGAATAAGCCTATGTTTCAAAAAAGAACTAGAGGCTTTCATACATAGATGACTGGCGCACCAAGATGCATCCCAGGTTTTCTTTAATAATATACAGCGGTCGGCGTTTCACCTCATCATAGATACGACCTATATACTCGCCCAAGATACCAATCGACACGAGCTGAATCGCTCCAATAAACAGAATAACCAGAAGTGTTGAGGAGAAACCGGCAACACCAATAACCCCGTGAACAATGCGCATATACAGCAGCACGAGCATACTTACAGTAGCGGCAAACGCAACAAAGAAGCCGGTGTACGTAGCGAGACGCAGTGGCGCATACGAAAAAGCGAACATACCGTCAAGCGCAAGTCTCACCAACTTACTAAGCGGGTATTTGGATGAGCCGGCAAAGCGAGCCGCTCGTTCATATTCAACGCCGCATTGCGCATAGCCAATCCAACTGCGCAAACCACGCAAGAACCTATTGCGTTCGGGAAGCGCACACATATGCTGCACCACCGCCTGGTCGAGCACCGCAAAATCACCGGAGTCAACCGCAACATTATCAAGCCGTGCAATCTTTTTAAAAACCCGGTAAAATAACCAGTAGGCAAACCTTTTTCCGAACCACTCTTTTCGTTTTCGGCGAACACCGTACACTACTTTATATCCCTCCTGCCATTTCTCAAAAAAATCTGGCAGCACTTCCGGAGGATCTTGCAGGTCAGCATCTATAATGACAACCACCTGCCCTTGCGCATACTCAAGACCCGCGGAGATTGCCGACGCGTGACCAAAATTTCGAGAGAGCGAAAGACCCTTTATGTTCGCGTTACCCTCATGAAGCTCTCGAATCAAAGAGAATGAACTATCAGTGCTTCCATCATCGACCAAAATGATCTCATATTCCGCGGCGCACTTTGAAAGAACCGCCGACATTCTTCGACAAAATTCTTCAAGCACCGCCTCCTCATTCAATGCCGGAGCCACGACTGATATATACGGTATTTTCATAAAGAGTGCTTGCGTCCTAGTATTATATACTTCCCGCCAACTTCGTCTATCTCCTCATACGCCACGGAAAGAGCCCTCACCTCGGGCACCGCATCCTCGCTTGCCACCACAATATCTGGCACGTTATTCTTAATCTGCAACAACGAACCTTCTCCTGCAGTCCATACGCCAGAAAAATATTGATAATATTCTTTGGTCTTAATAAAGGGAACAACTTCCGGAGCATTGTATACACAGACCACATCCTGCGGCGGAAGTGCATTGAAATACGCAGACAGTCTTTCGGTTCGGCGGTACGCAGTCGTATTGGAGATCCAGGAATCAAAAATAAGATGATGTGCCTGAAACACGAACAGCACACATAACAGAATCGTGGCACCATATGAAGCTACGTCGACCTTCAAAGAACTCCAGCTGATCCGCTCAGAGACGTACCGAACCACCGTGGCTATAGCAGACGGCAAAAACAAAAGGATAAGCACGTTAGCGATAAAGAGATATCTATACCACCCTGGCGTGCGTAAGAATGCCAATAGGACGAGCGTGGTAAAGAAAAAGGCGCACAGCTCGGAGGTTGTTATATGCTCAATCAACTTTTTTTGATTGCGTATGCCAAAGGCAACAGCCCATATGAGGAACGTTGCTAGCGTATACACTGGAGTCGATTCCGTAAAAAACCGGAGCATATTATGTCTCATTACCTCTGGTATACCGGTCAGATTATATGGATTAGCGTAAAACCTAAGTACCTCGGACCAGGAATCATTCGAACCAAACTGAGTCAATATCCATATACCGATAGGAAAGACAACACCCGCAACACCAGCAATCACCCATTCCTTTTTCCATATAATAGCGTGACGATTATACACTAATGCCAACAGCAGCGCCGGAAGTATTGGAAGAAAAGTCGGCTTTGTGGCAATCGTCAACCCCAGGAAAATACCCGCAAAAAGCGCATCACCTCGCTTCAAAAACGAACCTTGAATGAATCGCTCCAGAAAGAACAAGAAACACAGGAACAGCGCAAGGCCCGGCACTTCACCGAGCACATTTTTACCGTCTCCATAGAAAGAAGAGAAGGACGCAACAAGAAGGACTCCCCAAAAAGCCAGGGTCTTCCCGTACATTTTAGAAAGAAACAGGAAGCCCACACCAAGCAAAAGGAACATATACCCAACCGCCACACTTCTTGCCGAAAGAATGCCGATACCAAATACTTTAAATGAGAGTGCCACCGGAACCACGATCGGATACCCCGTCGACACATGCGACGCAGACACAAATCCGCCGGGAGCGACCTGCATACCCATAACACCGTGCTGTGCGAGATTTTCAGCAAGCTGCAATATCATACCCTCGTCATACCACGTCGGCGGACTCTCAGTGAGATGACTAAAAGCAAAAATCCCCACCACTACCACGAAGATCACGAACAATCCCGCTTGAATAATGGAGGCGTACTCTTTATTTACTTTACTTAAAAAAGACCGCATGTTTAAATGCAATGACTGAAGAATTTTTACAAGACCGAATGTATACACTATAACATAGCACAATATACTTATGAATATAAAAAGCGTTGTCGTGGGAGGTGCCGGCTTCATAGGATCACACCTAAGTCGCGCTCTATTGGACAAGAAGCATGATGTTCATATTATCGACAACCTTTCCCGCGGCAAGAAAGAGAACGTACCGCAGGGTACCACCTTTTACGAGATTGATGCACAAGATACCGCAGCCCTGACCAAAATATTTGCGGGTGCCACGTATGTATTCCATATGGCAGCGCTACCGCGCGTACAGTACTCAATAGAACATCCTCTCGAGACGAACCATAACAACGTCTGCAGTACGGTCTCCGTGTTAGCAGCAGCAAAAGAGGCGAAGGTTACACGGGTCGTATATGCCGCATCATCTTCGTACTACGGCAATACCGACAGTCTGTTCCTGAAAGAGGATATGCCGGCTCGCACTATGAGCCCCTATGCCCTACAAAAACACATCGGAGAGTTGTATTGCCGCCTTTTTTCAGACATATACCAACTCCCCACCGTCTCGCTTCGATACTTCAACGTATACGGTCCCGGTATGTTCGATGACGGGGCATATCCGCTGGTCATCGATAAGTTTATTCAACAACGCCAGAAGGGTCTTCCTCTATCTATTACAGGAGACGGAACTCAGGCACGAGACTTCACGCACGTACACGATGTAGTACGCGCAAACATATTGGCAGCAGAAAGCGCAAATGTCGGCAATGGAGAAGTTTTAAATATCGGCACCGGGAAAAAGATATCCGTAAACGCCATCGCGGCAATGATTGGCGGAGCAACAGAACACATCGCTCCCCGCATTGAGCCGCACGATACGCTCGCCGATAATTCCCTAGCCAAAGAACTCTTAAATTGGGAACCGACCATCACCCTTGAAGAAGGCGTTGCGGAAATGAAACAGCTCTCCGGGATAGTGTAGGTGATATATTGAACATATGCAGAAACTCTGTCCGATTAAAACAACCTGTGGGGAATTCCAGGCGGCCATCCGGTATGATCCGACAGAGAACCTGTACTTTGTCTCTATTCCGGCATTCCCTGGCACCCTCACCGAAGCCCGTACTCTTACGGAAGCAAAACAATATGCTAAGGAAGTGGTGACACTTCACGTACTTGAACATTCTCACGCAAACTGACTTCTCCCAAAAATCCGATTGCCGCACAGGGAAGAACTTTTTCCATTAGTATTCGTTATAAAATGAGTGTACATCTAATGTATACTATGTGCAGTGGAAAAGGATTTTGATGGCTGGAATGAAGCTAAGAAAAATGCCCATTTTCGGGGACTCAAAAAATTGTTATAAAATCGAAAGGCCCGCCGAAGCGGACCTTTCTCGGAGGCCGAAGCCACTGTGTACGAGCACAGTATATCTCATCTACAAATCCTATGCAATCCCTCCAAGACCGGCTCATACGCTTCCTTCGCTGGAGCGAAAAATACACCAAGACGGATATGGTGTATTTGGCGCACGGGGGGTTTTGGCTGACGCTTTCGCAGGTCGGCATCGGGCTCATTGCACTGGCGGTGTCGATGATGTTCGCGCGATTCGTCCCGAAGGACGTCTACGGCACCTACCGCTTCCTACTCTCACTTTTTTGGATTCTCACCGCCCTCTCGCTGACCGGACTCCCGAGCGCGGTGGCACGCGCAGTCGCACGCGGCGAGGACGGCGCGTATCGCCAATCGTTCAAACTCTCATTCCTCGGCAGTGCCCCGATGGCGCTCGTCGCGGCCGGCATCGCGATTTACTACGCACTACAAGCCAACTACTCGCTCGCGATCGGCGCCGTCATCATCGCAGTCATCGGCCCACTCTTCCAAATGGGCTACTCCTTCGGCGCATTCCTCGAAGGTAAAAAGGATTTCAAACGCACCGCGCTCGCCGGCATCGTCCTCAACATCGTCCCCGCGCTCTCCCTCCTTGGTGCCATACCCTTCGTCAAAAATCCGCTCGTCTTTTTCTTCATCTACCTCGCCGCCAACGCACTCACCGCGCTCGCCCTCTGCCTCTGGGCATATCTCGTATACAAACCGGACGACACGCCGAGCGAAGGCCTGCTCAATCTCAGCTGGCACTTCAGCGCGATGAACATCCTCGCAACGCTCGCCGAGCAGATGGATCAGCTTGTTACCTTTCACTACCTTGGCGCCTCGGCGCTCGCGCTCTATTCCTTCGCCACCTCGCTGCCGGATCAGATAAAGTCGCTGTTCGGGACGGTCGCCAATATGGCGTTCCCGAAGTTCGCCCACCGCCCCGTCGCCGAGATCCAAGCAACCCTCTGGTTCCGCCTGCTCCGCTTCACCGCCCTCATCGTCGCCGTCGTCGTCCTCTACATCCTCGCCGCCCCCCTCATCTTCCACCTCCTCTTCCCCACCTACACCAACGCCGTCTTCTACTCCCAACTCTACGCCCTCGCGCTCATCCCCATCGCCAACATCATCCCCGCAACCGTCCTCCAGGCTCACGCCGCCAAGCGCGAACTCTATATTATGAACACCACCTTCCCCATCTTCCAGATCGCCGCCCTCTTCGTCGGCGTCATCTACTGGGGCCTCATCGGCGTCATCCTCGCCCGCATAGCCGCCCGCACGTTCAACTTTTTTCTTGGTCTACTACTCTTAAAAATCTATAGCACTCGCATCGCGGCGTAATCTGCACCTTCTCACACCCCCAAACGAGGCCGGAAATACAAAGGCGAGACCTATGCCTGAAACAACGATTTGAACTTCATTGAAACTCCTCGGTAAAAATCCCGATTGTTGCATAGGTCTCGCCTTTGTATTTCCTGGACAGGGCGTGAGAAGGTACCGTAATCTCCATTCCCTCTTTTTTAAAACAATGCTATCGTAAAAATATGCTTAGTGAATACCTAGCAAAAAAACTACACATTGCGACCTACAAGCTGCTCGCCGACGGCACGTATTTCGGTGAAATACCCGGCACCAAAGGCGTCTGGGCAAATGCCAAAACCCTTGAGGCCTGCCGCGAAGAACTGCAAAGCGTATTGGAAGAATGGTTGTTATTGAAAATACACAGTCACGAAGCAGTAGCCGGACTCATTATCAATAAAGATTGCCGCGATCTGGTTAATGGCTAAAAGTATTTCCTGGCGCAAGTTGATACAAAAATTCCGAACCATCGAGTGGAGCGGCCCCTATTCCGGCGGTCGCCACTTCTTTATGACCAAGGGTGCCCAAAAAATCCACATCCCCAACCCGCACAAAAGCGACATCTCCGGTCCCCTCGTCGCCGAAGTACTACGACAAGCAAACGTCCCCATCAGCGATTGGGAACATATCTAAAAACCAATATGGCTCAAAGTACGCGAAACAAAAAACGCGACGCAGAGAAAGTGCTTCATACTATCGGCATGAACACTACCGACGCGATCACGGTTTTTCTGACGCAAGTTTCCCTGCAAAAGGGGCTTCCCTTCGCAGTAAAAATCCCCGACAAGACGACCATCGCAGCACTCAACGAACCTCTCGATCCTCGCTCCTCCTACCAAAACGCCGACGATATGCTGGCGGATGTTTTGAATACAAAATAATCTATACACTCTTCCTCAGCAACAAATGGAACGTGTCGAGG
>Ga0118677_10008689_pt1 | contig 16190 bp, 11 predicted proteins | sample AliMusrvi5mmetaG_FD_86154 | JGI IMG/M metagenome (GOLD analysis project Ga0118677, IMG submission 86154) | reverse complement strand
GGCAAACCGGGTGCGCCGAAAGCAGGGATTTACGATCCCGACCACATGAACAATCCAAAGGGAATCTCCGTGGATTCCAACGGGCGGCTCTGGGTCGCAGAGGAGGATTTTCATCCCAAGCGCGTGAGCGTCTGGAACACGGACGGCACGCTCTGGAAAGCATTCTATGGCCCGCAGCAATATGGCGGCGGCGGAATGCTCGATGCCCGCGATCCGGTGCGCTTCTCCTACGACGGCATGGAGTTCAAACTCGACTGGAAAAAGGGAGAAGCCCCTCTCGCTCGTGTCTATTACCGCGAGGAAAAGAACGGTTTCCAAATGGCAGCCCGTTGCGCGCCTCCCGAAAGTCCCCTCTACTTTAACGGACATCGCTATTTGACCAATGTCTTCAACAACAACCCCACGGGAGGGCATGGTTCTGCGTTTGTATTCTTGGATAAGGGCGACATCGCCGTACCAGTCGCCGGAATAGGCCGAGCCACCGACTGGGAAATTCTCAAGAGCGACGCCTTCAAATCCCGCTGGCCGGAAGGCATCGACCTGAACGATACGAAGTCCGAGAAAAACCGGGCCATTTTCATCTGGAGCGATCTGAACGGCGATGAACAGGTGCAGCCCGACGAAGTCACCTTGTTGCCCGGCAATAACGGCGGCATCACCATGGCCCAGGATGGCTCGTTCCTCGTCAACAACGTGAGGCCGCCCGCCTCGAAGGAACCCGGTCAGGCTCTGCGGTTCAAGCCGGTCCGCTTTACGGAAAATGGAGCGCCGGTCTATGACGCAAAGGGCGAGGTGATCGCCGACGCCCAAGGCCCCTCCACCTCCGGCGGCGACCAGCTTCTCCAAGGCACCAACGGCTGGACGGTCCTTACGACCGCTCCCCGGCCTTATCCGAGCAGCGCCCTGGGCGGTGTCAAAAACGGCGTGCCGCTCTGGAGCTATCCCTCGCTCTGGCCCGGCCTCCACGCTTCACATGAAGCGCCCACACCCGACCGTCCCGGCGAACTCATCGGCACCACGCGGTTGCTCGGTGATTTCGTGACACCGAAAAATTCCGACGCAGGTCCGGTCTTCTTCATCAACAGCAACATGGGGAACATGTACGTCCTCACCCAGGACGGCCTCTTCGTCACGCAACTCTTCCAGGATGTCCGCCAGGGGCCGCTCTGGAAAATGCCGCTGGCACAGCGCGGGATGCGGGTGAACAACCTCTCGCTCCATGACGAAAACTTCTTCCCATCGGTTTCCCAAACGCCTGACGGCAACATCTATATGATGGCTGGCGGCACTCCCGCCCTGGTGCGCGTCGAAGGAATGGATAGCATCCGCCGGATCGCTCCCATGACAGTGAAAGTGACGCCGAAGGATCTCCAACTCGCCCAGGATTTCGTGACGCAGCGGGAAGCCGCACGGCAAGCGGCCCAAGGCTCGGGAGTCATCGCGGTTCCGTTGCGGGCTCAAGCGCCCGCCGTGGACGGGAACCTCAAGGATTGGAACGATGCGGACTGGGCACCCATTGACCAGCGCGGTGTCGGGGCCAACTTCAACAGCAAGAGCAAGCCCTATGATATTCGCGGGGCGGTCGCCGTCGCCGGAGGCAAGCTCTTCGCCATGTGGAAGACCGAGGACGAGAGCCTGCTGAAGAATTCCGGGGCCATTGATAACGCCCCCTTCAAGACCGGCGGCGCGCTCGATTTGATGCTCGGGACCGATCCGAATGCCAAACCCGGCCGACCGCAACCCGTCGTGGGCGATCTCCGACTCCTGGTGACGCAGGTGAAGGGGAAGACGAAAGCCGTCCTCTACCGCGCAGTGGTTCCCGGCACGCCTCCCAACCGGAAGGTCGCCTTCAGCGCCCCGTGGCACAGCATCACCATGGATTCCGTTACCGACGTCAGCGCCCAAGTGGAATTTGCCACCGACGGCAAAGGCAATTATGAAATCGCCGTCCCCCTCGCCTTGTTGGGGCTCAATCCGCAACCGGGCATGAAGATCAAGGCAGACATCGGCGTCCTGCGCGGCAACGGGGTGGACACCACCCAGCGGGTTTATTGGAGCAACAAGGCGACGGCTATCGTCGCCGACGTTCCTTCCGAAGCCGCACTGACCCCCGCTCTCTGGGGCACCTTTGAATTCCATGCCCAATAGTCAAACCCTCTACCTCGGCCTCGATATCGGCGGCACCAAGTCCGCCGCCATCATTGGAACGCCGGAAGGCCAAGTGCTCGCCCGGCGCGAGTGGCCCTCCGGCAGCTCGCGCGGCCCGGAGCCGATGCTGGCCGACCTGATCGCAGCAGCCCGCGAGCTGCTGCGGGAGTTCCCAGCCAAGGCAGCGGGCGTCTCCATTGGCGGCCCGCTCGACGCGGCGCGCGGCATTGTCCTCTCGCCGCCCCATCTGCCGGGCTGGGATGCGTTTCCGTTGCGGGAACGCTTGGAGGAGGCGCTGCAATTGCCGGTGGCCGTGGAACATGACGCTGCGGCCTGCGCGCTGGCGGAAGCGGCTTGGGGAACCTTCGCAGGAACTTCCCGCCTGATTTACCTCACCTGCGGCACCGGCTTCGGCGCGGGAATCCTCCTGGATGGCAAAGCCTACCGCGGCGCGGGCGGGCATTCCGTGGAACTCGGGCACGGGCGGTTCGCAGAGGAGGGCCCGGAACTTTTTGGCAAGCGCGGCAGTATCGAAGGCTATTGTGCAGGAGCGGGTATTCCTCTCCTGGCCGCCGCGAAATACCCTCAACGTTGGGGCGCGAAGCCTCCCACCGTGGCCGAACTTGCGGCCCTTGCCCGTCAGGGCGATACCGAGGCCGCTTCCATCCTGGAATGGAACGCCCGTTCCGTCGGCCAAGTCGCCGCCAATCTGGCGGATTTGCTTTTCCCGGAAGTCATTCTCCTGGGCAGCATGGCCCGGCATTTGGGCGCGGGCTGGGTGGGAACCGTGCGCGCGAAGTTTCTCGAAGAAGCCCATCCCCACGCCCGGAACTGCAAGATCGAACCGGCTTCCCTCGGCGAGCGATTGCAAGACCTCTCGGCGCTGGTGGTCGCTCTCCCCTGACGCGCGATAGAGGAATGAAGGGGGATTCGCAGCAAGATTTCGCCGATGAAAATAACCCAGCACTTTAGTGCTGGGTTAGCATCACACGAAAGCCAAGTCCTGCAGGGACGAAAGAGCTTTTCTGCCGTCCCGGCGGGACTTGATCGCGTTTTCACCCATCCCCAGCACTAGGAGCGGTTTCTGTTTAATTTGTCGCATTTCTTGCGCGCTGAAAGCGCAGAGGAAACCAGCCCAGGGCAAAGCGAAGCGTCGCCCTGGGTTAAGAAGGAAAAAGCGTTGTGCCCTGGAAGGGCACTGGAAACCTTCGGCATCAGTCCGTCGCTTGCATCTCTTTACCAGCGCCCTTGCAGGGCGCGCACGTTGGTTGGCATTACCCAGGGCGGCGCTTCGCTTTGCCCTGGGCTGGTTTACTGCGCCCTTGCAGGGCGGTTGCGTGCGACAGATTAAATAGAAACCGCTCCTAGTGCTGGGCTGTTTTCAAAGGGCTTCTCTTGTTCCTTAGTGCTTGGCATCCCTTCGGGCTTGGTACAACCTTCCTTTTTCATCTCCTTCCCATGTCTGCTTCTCCCAAACTTCGCATCGGCCTTTACGGTTCCAACGGTCACCAACTCAACAGCCTTCTTGAACACTCCCACCCGCTGGCGGAAGTCACCGCCGTCTGCGACATCAAGTGGCCTTGCGCTCCTTGCGAGGCGATCCGCGAAGTCGCCACGTTCGAGGAATTGCTGAAGACCGACGTCGATCTGATCTCTCTCTGCTCCCCCTTCCGCTCCGAGCAGGCCCGGCAAGCCATCCAGTGCCTGGAAGCAGGCAAGCATGTGTTGGCCGAAAAGCCGGCGGTACTTTTGGAAAGCGATCTCGACGAAGTGCTCAAAACCGCCGAACGCACCGGGCGTTCCTTCCGCGAAATGGGCGGCACCGTCCTCGGACAGCCTTACATCACCATGCGTGACATTGTCCGGCGCGGCGACATCGGCGAAGTGGTGCAGGTTTTTGCGCAAAAATCCTATCCCTATTACCCGGACCGCCCACAGGACGAAGCGGTGGACGGCGGGCTCTTCCTGCAAAACGGCGTTCACGCCGCGCGGTTCATCGAGCACATCAGCGGCCAACGCCTGGTAAGCGTCCAGGGCATCGAGACGGAACTGGGCAATCCCGGAACCGGCCATTTGCGGATGGCCAGCGCCTTCCAGGGGATGCTGGAAAACGGCGGATGCGCCAGTGCGATCGCCAATTACCTGAACCCTCGCGGGTTTGGCCATTGGGGACACGAAGCGGTGCGCGTTTTCGGCACCAAGGGGATGATTGAAGCCACGGAATCCGGGACAAAAACACGACTCGTCATCGGCGAAAAGGATTTTGGCCCGCTGGAACTCGGCGAAGAGGTTGAAGGCTACTTCACGCTCTACGTCCAAGAAATTCTGGGTATCGGAAAGATTCCGCTCTCGCTGGAGGAGGAATTGCACCCGCTGCGGGTGCTGCTGCGAGCGAAAAACTTCCCGCGTTAGGCTGCGACTCGCAGAACTTGCGGCAAAACACGTCTTATCCAGTCGGTGAGGACGCGTCCAAACACTGTCACACCCAATAACATCAGAGCAAAAATTGATGAGGGCTCGGGGGTGCTGCTGTAATCCAACTTCACATTGTCGAGGTTGAACGATCCGGCGTCGCCGTTGGAGAAAATCCCCACGGCGTTAAATTGGGTGAACATCCCGCTGGAGTAGGTTTGGGAAAAACTCGTGTTGCCTATGGTGCTTGAAACGATGACGCCCTCCGCAGTGCGGGAAATTTGCATCCACGCCGTATAGGTCTGCCCCGGAGTGGCTGCGCCGCTTTGCGTGAAGGTGTTGCCTTCCGTGTAGGTCGAGAGGTCGAGCAGGTCGTGTCCGGTTTGGGTGCGCGCTTCGATGTGATCGAGGCCCGGTCCGGCAGGGTTGGTGCCAAAAACGCCCGAGGCAGCGTAGCCGGTGTAGTTGTTGAAGATGGAGTTGTTGAAGCCGACCGCGTCTTTCGTCTGATACGAGGTTCCCGCGTCATACAGCCCGAACATGAAGCTATTGTCTGCATTGGCCACTTGAGCGAAGCTGTAATTGAACGAGAGCTTGAGCGACTCTCCCACCTTCAGATCGACCGTGTTGAAATAGGCCATTGTCGTAGCTTTCTTTCCCGAGGAGTCCGCAAAATTCAACACGCCGTTCTTAACGGTCGCATTGTTGGAGGGACCGCCGACCACCCAATCGGCAGAGTTGGGAAGGCTCTGATTCGTTCGGGAACCGTCCGAAAAGGTATCGTTTAAAATGAGAGTAGCCTGAACACGTCCACTGCACAAAGACAACAGCAAGCAAACCCCGAAAATCCGCAAGGCATCGCCAAGCGTCTTCATCGGGGAGCTACCTGCTCTAATTGCGTATTTGTGCGTATTTGTCACGCGGATTTATTTGTCTTTGAAAAGACATTAAGCAAATATGCGCATTTTTCAAGTGAATAATCACCTTCCACGCAAATTTTATTTTCCCGCTCTACTTAGGCGATGAGAGAACGAAGCTGCGTCTCCAGAAAGGGGAACACCCCCTGGACCTTGCGCCCTGCCACTCTGCCAAAAACGGTTGCCGCCAAAATCCCCATGGCCAGATAGGGAGGAGGTTCGGGAACTCCCGCGTAATCCAGCTTAATGTTGTCGAGCGTCAACGATCCGGTATCGCCGTTGGAGAAGATGCCCACGGTGTCAAATTTTGTAAAGAGGTTGGTCGAGAATTTTTGGGATAGCGTGCTGTTGCCGATGGTACTTGCCACGGTGATTCCCGCAGCGGTGCGGGAAATCTGCATCCACGCCGTATAGGTCTGCCCTGGCGTGGCCGCGCCACTTTGGATGGTTTCCGGTCCTTCCGAGTAGGTTCCTATGGAGAGCAGGTTGTTCCCGAGCTTGTCGCGCGCTTCAATGTGGTCGCGTCCCGGTCCGGACGGATCGACACCAAAAACGCCCGAGGTGGCATAGCCAGTGTAGCTGTTGAAGATGGAATTGTTGAAACCCAATCCATCCTTCGTGACATAAGACCCTCCCGAGTTATACAGCCCGAACATGAGGCTGTTGTCGGCGTTGGCCACTTGCGTAAAGCTGTAATTAAAGGAAAGCGTGAGCGACTCCCCCACCTGCAAATCAACCGCGCTAAAATACGTCATCGCCGTGGCCTGTCCTGCCGAGGCATCCTTGAAAGTCAAAGCGCCGTTCGACACAGTCGCATTATTGGAGGGACCGCCGGTCACCCAGTTAGCCGAGTTGGGAAGGCTCTGATTTGTGCGAGAACTGTCCGAAAAGGAGTCGTTCAAGATCAGCGTCGCCCGGGCTTGGGGGAGAAATCCTGCAAAGAGCAAAGCCACCCACAGGCTCAGGAAGCCGATTCGGTTCCAAGAATGAGTGAAAGCCCGTATCATTGTGGTGATCAACAGCTTCTGATGTAGCAATAACAATACCAGGATTCAAGAGAATAGTCGCCGGGCAGAGGGTCCGAAAATACGCATCCGCCCTTGACAACGGTAAGCCTCCTGATAATTAGGATGCTAAATTGTTAGCTTCCTAATCGGCGGCTTTTTTCCCGTATCACTTTTTTCATGAATCTCACCGATTTTTTCATCCGGCGTCCGGTTGTAGCGACGGTTATCAGCCTGCTCATTTTGTTGGCCGGGGTGCAATCGGCCCGCATTCTCAACGTCCGGCAATACCCGCGTAGCGACATCGCGGTTGTCTCGGTCATGACCACCTATGTCGGGGCGAACGCCGATCTGGTTCGCGGCTTCATCACCACGCCACTGGAGCGCGTGATCGCCAGCGCCGATGGAATTGATTACATCGAGTCCACGAGTGCTCAGAGCCTGAGCACCATCCTCGTCCACCTCAAGCTCAACTACGATACCAACGCCGCGCTGACCCAAATCCAAGCCAAAGTGGCGCAGGTGCGCAACGATCTGCCGCCAGAATCCCAGGCCCCCGTCATTGATCTGCAAACCAGCGATGACCGCTTCGCTTCCATTTACCTGGCCTTCTCTTCCAAGGATCTCGACCAGAATCAGATCACCGATTACCTCACCCGCGTCGTCCAACCGAAACTGACCGCCGTAAGCGGCGTACAACGGGCGGACATCCTCGGGGCGCGCACCTTTGCCATGCGCATCTGGCTCAAGCCCGACCGGATGGCAGCGCTCAACATCTCCCCCACCGAAGTAAGCACTGCGCTGGCCGCCAATAACTACCTTTCCGCGTTGGGAGCCACCAAAGGCTCCATGATCACCGTCAACCTGGTAGCGAATACCGACCTCAAGACGCCTGAGGAATTCAGCCAATTGGTGATCCGGCAACAGAACGGGGCCATCATCCGCCTCAAAGACATCGCCAACGTGGAACTGGGGGCGGAAAGCTACGATGCGGACGTCCGCTTTGACGGCAAAAAAGCAACCTTCATCGGCGTATGGGTGCTCCCCACCTCCAACTCTCTCGACGTTATCAAGGCAGTGCGGGCGGAAATCCCAGCCATCCGTGCTCAACTGCCGGTGGGCATGGAAGTCAGCATCCCGCACGACAACACCGAATATATCCAGGACGCCATCCGTGAAGTCTGGAAAACCCTTGGCGACACACTGCTGCTAGTCATCCTGATCATCTACCTCTTCCTGGGCACCGTGCGCTCCGTGGTAATCCCGATTGTCGCCATCCCCATCTCGCTCATCGGCGCGGCATTCCTGATGCTCGTGTTCGGATTCACGATCAACTTGCTGACCCTGCTGGCCATCGTGCTCTCGGTAGGGCTCGTCGTGGACGATGCCATTGTCGTCGTGGAGAACGTGGAGCGCCATTTGCAGGAGGGGCTCACGCCGTTTAACGCCGCCATCCAAGGTGCGCGGGAACTCCTCGGGCCGATCATCGCCATGTCGATCACGCTCGCAGCGGTCTATGCACCCATCGGCATTCAGGGGGGATTGACCGGCACGCTCTTCCGTGAATTCGCCTTCACACTGGCGGGCGCGGTCATGGTTTCCGGCGTTGTCGCCATCACACTTTCGCCGATGATGTCCTCCAAGCTCCTGCGCGCGGGCGATTCGCACAAGGGCTACGCAGGCTGGATCAATCACCGCTTTGACGTGCTGCGCGACGCCTATCGGCGCGTGCTCGCCAACACCTTGAAATGGCGTCCCGTGACGATCACCCTGGCCATTCTCATCGTGTTGCTCATGATTCCCTTCTACCTTTTCTCCGGCAAGGAACTCGCGCCAAAAGAAGATCAGGGGATTATCTTCGGAATAGTGCAGGCTTCGCCCAATTCCACCATTGAGCAGACGGGGCTATTTACGGAAAAAGCCTATGAAGTCTTTAAGTCCCTTCCGGAAGCCGACCATGTATTCCAGATCACGCAACCTACCGGCGGATTCGCAGGCATGGTGACCAAGCCCTGGAGCAAGCGCAAGCGGACAACTCAGGCCATGGAACCGGAGGTCGGTGCCAAGGCAGCCACCATCGCGGGGATCAATTTCATTACAATGACGCCAGCGGCATTGCCCGGTGGGAGCAATTTTCCGGTGGAAATCGTCATCTCCTCCACAGCGGAGCCCAAGCAACTCCTCGAATTCGCCAACCAACTCAAGGCGAAGGCCATGGCCAGCGGATTCTTTTTCTTTGCGGACACCGATTTGAAGTTCGACCAACCGCAGGCGGAAGTCGTCTTCGACCGCGATAAGGTGGCTTCGCTCGGGCTCAACCTCTCCCAAGTCGGCGCGGATCTCGGCACGCTGCTGGGCGGCAACTACGTCAACCGCTTCAGCATCCAGGGCCGCAGTTACAAAGTCATCCCGCAGGTCAAGCGCACCGAACGACTCACCACCGACCAACTCAAGGACATCTACGTCAGCGGTCCCGGTGGCAAGCTTGTGCAGCTCTCCACGTTCGCCACAATCAAACAAACCACGGAACCGCGCACGCTGAACCGCTTCCAGCAGTTGAACTCCGCGCGCATCCAGGGCGTCATCCCGCCGGGATTCCCGCTCGATAAAGCGCTGAAACTTCTGGAGGACGAAGGGGCTAAAATCCTGCCCAAGGGCTTCACCATTGACTACGCGGGTGAGGCGCGCCAACTGCGCGTGGAAGGCAATAAACTCACGATGACGCTGGCCCTCTCCCTCGTTCTGATCTTCCTGGTGCTGGCGGCGCAGTTTGAGAGTTTCCGCGATCCGTTCATCATTCTGCTGGGCTCCGTGCCACTGGCGCTCTCCGGCTCACTGCTCTTTACGTTCCTCGGGTTCACCACGCTCAACATCTACAGCCAGATCGGTTTGATCACGCTGGTGGGGCTGATTGCAAAAAACGGCATTTTGATTGTGGAATTCGCCAACACTTTGCAGGAGCAGGGCCGGGATAAACTCCAGGCCATCATCGAGGGGTCGGCCACGCGATTGCGCCCGATTCTGATGACCACCACAGCCACCGTCGTGGGTCACTTGCCGCTGGTGTTTGCTTCAGGGCCCGGCGCGGGCTGCCGCAACAGCATCGGCTATGTGCTTTGCAGCGGCATGATCATCGGTACGACATTCACGCTCTTTGTGGTTCCCGCCATCTATATGCTGCTCGCCAGGGACCGCCACGGGCGCTCCGTGGAAGCCGTGGATGAGGCGGCTCCTGAACAGGAAATGGAACTGGTGCGGGGATAAAAGGCTCGCTTCTCTGCCCATCCCGGCTTACAAGCCTGGATGCAAAAGAAACTTTTTTCCGAACTTGGCCTCTCGCCGGAACTTCTCAAGGCGGTCGCCAAGGTCGGGTATGAGGAGGCCTCTCCTATTCAGTCGGAGGCAATCCCCGTCCTCCTCGGTGGTGCCGACGTTTTTGGGCAGTCACAAACCGGCTCCGGCAAAACCGCTGCTTTCGCCCTTCCCGCCATTGAGTTGGTGGACCCCACCATTCGCGCTACGCAAGTTCTGATTCTCTGCCCCACGCGCGAACTCGCAGTGCAGGTAGCCGAAGAGGTCTCCAAGCTCGCCTTCTTCAAACGCGGCGTGCGCGAACTTCCCATTTACGGCGGTCAATCCTACGAGCGCCAGTTCCAGGGCCTCCAGCGCGGAGCCCACATCGTCATCGGCACACCAGGCCGCGTGATGGATCACATGGACCGGGGCACGCTCAAGCTCGATAATATCAAGATGGTCATCCTCGACGAAGCCGACCGGATGCTGGACATGGGGTTCATTGATGACATCAAAAACGTCCTGAGCAAGATGCCTCCAGAGCGGCAGACCGTGATGTTCTCCGCCACGCTTCCGGGACCCATCCAGCATTTGGTGAAGAGCTTCATGCGGAGTCCGGTGAATATCCGCATCCAAGATCAGGCGCTCACGATTCCGAACATCGAGCAAGTCTATTACGAGCTCGACCGGCGAGCCAAGGTGGAAGTCCTCTGCCGATTGATCGACTTGGAAGACATCAAATTTGGCCTCATCTTTTGCGCGACCAAGATGATGGTGGATGAGTTGACCGAGCACCTCACTGCGCGCGGGTATGCCGCAGACAAACTTCACGGGGATATGTCCCAGGTGATGCGCGAGCGCGTCATGGCAAAGTTCCGCAAACGCGGGCTGGAGTTCCTTGTCGCCACCGACGTTGCGGCGCGTGGCGTGGACGTGGACGACATCGAGGTTGTCTTCAACTACGATCTCCCGCAGGACAGCGAAGACTATGTGCATCGCATCGGCCGCACGGGCCGCGCCGGACGCAGTGGCAAGGCGATTACTTTCGTCGCTGGGCGGGAAATTTGGAAGCTCCAGAACATCATGCGCGCCACGAAAGGCAAAATTCAACGCGCGCGCATCCCTTCCGCCGACGAAGTGGAACAGAAACGCACCAGCGCCTTTTATGATCTAATCCGCGAGACGCTCGAAGGTGGCAATTACCGGCGCCATGATGAACTGATCGACGATCTCCTCGACCAAGGTCACACGCCAACGGACATCGCTTCCGCGTTGATTCATCTCGCCGGGGGCGAAAAAATGGCGCGGCCTGCCGAACCCGCATCCATCTCCATTCCCGCCCGCAACTCCGGATTCCGCGAAGAGAGGCCCGAACGACGGCAGGATTTCGCGCCCGAACCCCGCTTTGAAAAGAAAAAGCGGCCTGCAAAAGTCGCCTTGGAAGCAGGAGCCGATCTGCGCGAGCGCATGGGCAAAGTGAAGTCCAAGCCCCACCAGAATGATGATTTTGAACCCAGTAAAGTCTCTCATGAACCGGGGATGGTCCGACTTTCAATGAACACGGGACGGGACCACGAGATTGCGCCCGGCGACATTGTCGGCGTCATCGCAGGGCTCGCCAAAATCCCCAAGGGATCAATCGGCGCGATTCGGCTGCTGGCCAAGACCACTTACGTGGATGTCGCCAGCGAATACGCCCCGCACGTCTTGGAAAAGCTCAACGGGATTAAATTCAAGGGGAGAAATCTCTTCATAAGCCTGGCGGAGTAAGCGCGCCATGGCGGGCGCTTGAACTTGCACACCCGCCACGAAAACGCTATTCAGGCAAAGCCATTTTCCACCCTCCATTATGAACTTTGCCTTGCTTCGACTCCTCTGTCTGATTGCGTTCACTCCCCTCGCCTACGGCGCGGACTGGCCCTGCTTCCGCGGTCCCGACCGTGATGGGATTGCCCACGCTGAAAAGGGCATTAACAAGGAGTGGAATCAAAGAGCTCCCAAAACGCTTTGGAAGATTACTCTCAGCGACAACGGATGGGCTGCGCCCGCAGTAGTCAATGGCAAGCTCTACCTTGTGGATCATCAGGGCAAGGAGGATGTGGTGCGGGCGCTTGACGCCGCCACGGGCAAGGACCTCTGGAGCTTCGCCTACGCGGATGCCGAGACCAACCGTTACGGTTTTACCGTAACCACGCCGCTTGTTCTCGACAACAAAGTCTACACTTTCAGCCGCAAGGGGAAGATCCACTGCCTCAATGCAGCCACTGGCGAAAAACTCTGGGCACATGATGTGGTCAGTGAGTATTCGGCAGCCATTCCCCCGTGGGGCTACACCGCTTCGCCTGTGGTGGACGGGAAGATGCTCTTGCTGGGTGTCAGCGGCAGCGGCGCTGCCATGGTCTCCCTCAACAAGGAGAACGGCGAAACCCTCTGGAAGGCCGGCAATTACAAGATGAGCTACTCCAGTCCTGTCATCGGCACCCTTCATGGTCGCAAACAGTGCCTGGTTTATTGCGGCGAAGGACTCCGAGGCATTGATCTCGAAACAGGGGTCGAACTCTGGCTTCAACCGTGGCCTACCCCTTGGGGACAAAAGAAATGTCCCACGCCGATTGTCATTGGAGATCGTGTTTTCATCACCTCCGCCGAAGGCGGTGAGACCGGCGTCATTGATCTCTCCACCGGTGCTCCCGTTATTGTTTGGAAACATACAGAGATGCAGGATCACTTCACCACCCCGGTCTTCTACCACGACCGCATCTACGGATCATCCGATCCAAAATTCCTCGCCTGCGTGAACCCTGCCGACGGTAAAATCCTTTGGAAACAGGAGAGCGGTCAGAATACGTCCGTCATTGGGGTCGATGACACCGTCCTTGCGCTCTCGGGCCAGACGGGCGAACTCCTGATGGTTGACGTAACCACGCCTGACTACAAGGAACTCGGGCGGTTCACGCCTCTCGGCGGCACCAGCTGGGCTGCCCCGATCATCGCAGATGGACGCTTGTATATCCGCAACCAAAAAGAACTTGCCTGCATCGACCTGAAGTAGCGACTTTTTCGCTAACAACGGTCTATAAAAGTCTGGCCATGAACCGTTCCCAATTTCGCGCTCAACTGGAAGGACTTGACCTCTCGCGATCCCCGGAAGAAGAACCGCTCCGAAACCAAATGCTCGCGCTGCTTGACTCCACGCCGGACTGTTTTTACCGCAGTTCCTTCCCTGCCCATTTTACCAGCAGCGCGCTGGTTTTAAGCACTGACGGGCGGCAGGCATTGCTCCACCATCACCGCAAGCTGGACCGCTGGATGCAGTTCGGCGGCCATGCCGACGGCGACGAGGATATTCTGCGCGTGGCTCGCCGCGAGGCGCTGGAGGAGAGCGGCATCGAGGGACTGGAACCGGTTTCGCCGCTGCCGTTCGATCTCGATATTCACGAAATTCCGGAGCGGCCCGCGCTCGGCGAACCGGCCCATTTCCATTACGATGTGCGGTTTCTCTTCACCGCACCGGAAAATGCCCGTTTCGCGATCAGTGAGGAAAGTTTGGAAATTCGCTGGTTTTCGCTGGAGGAAATGGTTGCGCTGCCGTTGAGTGCGGGGCTGCGCAGACTGGCATCCAAATGGCAAAACCTGCTCCCTGGTTTTCCTCTTCGCTCAGAATTTACAATCCCGGACTTTCCAAGTCCCACAAGCGATTGAGATATTGTTGGTTGTGCCATTCAAGTTCGCTCCTCATGCCCACCTCTTTACCTATTCCAACGCGCCAAAAGCGGCATAAACGGGGCAATCGCTTCGTTGGAAAGATGTGGCTGGTCCTGATCTTTTTTCTACTCGCCATCATGAACTACACGGCAAGCATGGTCGTTCCATTCATTGGTCCCTTTGGGCCGATCTATCTTAGCGCCCTCGTTATCTCAACTTTCTGGGATGCCATTCTTCTAGCCGCCATCTGGAAGGGGCATGGATGGGCGCGGTTCGTTCTATCCGTCTTCCTGATGTGCTTTATTCTAGCTCAAATCTCCTGCCTTCCGGACGCGTTGGTCTATTATCCCGCTTTGAACGGTATTAGCATAAAAATTCTTGTGCTTCTTTCCTTCACTAATTTTTTTGCCGCCGTTTTTCTCCTGATCTCCAAAGATATTTACTGTTTGTCCCGCCACCTTCCGGATTAAAATGAGTCAACCCACCTCCCTGCCTCCTGTGATTCCGATGTAGCCAAAATCTGGCTGATTATTTGCCAACATCGGCATTGCTAATTTTACAAGGCTTGTCCATGTTTGGGAGTTTAAACCCGGAATGAAAATTCGATTTACCGCAATTTTTCTGTTTACCTGCTTCTGTGCCTTCCCCCCCTCCTCACCCGCACAGGATGCCGCAGCATTCGCCGTTGCCGACGCCACCAGCGGCCACCTTCTCGACGCCAAACGCCCCAACAAAAAGTTCCAGATCGCCAGCCTTACCAAAATCGCCACCGCTCTAGTCGTTCTGGACTGGCTGGACGTGGGCAAGCAGGATCCGGGCAGCCTGGCCACCGTCCCCATCAGTGCTCTGTCTGTCGACGTGAATAACCCGATCGGTTTTGAGGTAGGAGACAAAATGTCCGTGCGCGACCTCCTCTATGCCATGCTCGTGCAGAGCGACAACATCGCGGCATACACCTTGGCCGAACACATAGGACGTGACCTGCAGCGCAACACCCAAAGCGGTTCCCAGCCCGTTGATCTTTTCGTCGCACAAATGAATGCGCTCGCGCGCAATCTCGGGATGAAGCATACCATCTTCCTCAACCCCCACGGCCTCGACAATGTCGAATCTCCTTATTCCACCGTACAGGACTTGGTTCTGCTCACCTCCACCGCGCTCCAGCGTTCCGCCTTCCGCTTTTATGTTTCGCAAAAAGAACGCCGGATCACGCGTCAGCAACCCGATGGCAAAACGTTGGATTACAATTTGGTAAACACTAATGAATTGCTTGGCATCGACGCCATCGACGGCGTCAAAACAGGCAAAAGTGCTCGCGCCGGGGAATGCATCGTCATCTCAGCGGCACGCGCCCCGGAATCGGTCCAGAATCCCGATGGCTCCTTCACCATTACACCGCGCAGGCTGATCGTGGTCGTTCTCGGCTCACTGAACCGCTTCACCGACGCGAAACAACTCCTCAACAACGGCTGGACCCTCTATGATGAATGGGCGGCGCAAGGCCGACCCCTTAAAAAATAACAACCATGAAACGAATCGGCATCCTCACAAGCGGCGGCGACTGTCCCGGACTCAACGCAGTATTACGTGGCGCAGTGCGCGCCGCCACCTCCCTGGGCTGGGAAGTCATCGGCTTCAAAGACGGCTACGAAGGCCTTCTCAACGGCGGCGACTACATGATCCTGGACCGTAAAAACACCACTGGCATCATGTCTTTGGGCGGCACCATCCTGGGTACCACCAACAAAGGTCACTTCGTCGCCAAAGTTGGCGCGGGCGACAAAATGGCCGTCCCGGCAGCCGTGATTGATGAATCCCGCCAAACGCTGGCCAAAATCGGCGTCGAAGGGCTCATTTGTATCGGCGGCGATGGTTCCCTTACCACCGCCCTGCAACTCTTCGAGGCGGGCTTCAAAACCATTGGCGTTCCTAAATCCATAGATAACGACCTCGAAGCCACCGCCACCACCTTCGGCTTTGACTCCGCCGTCGCCTGCGTCTCCGACAGCCTTGATCGCCTTCACACAACCGCCGCGAGCCACAAGCGCGTCATGGTCACCGAAGTCATGGGCCGACACGCCGGATGGATTGCCCTCCACGGCGGTCTCGCCGGAGGAGCGAGCGTCATCCTGATTCCGGAAATCCCGTTCGACCTCGACAAGGTGGCCGAAGCCATCCTTCGCCGCGAGGAAGCCGGCATCACCAGCACCCAAGTCGTCGTCGCTGAAGGCGCACGTCCCAAGGATGGTCGCCAAATGCTACACGTAACCGGCTCAGGGGAATACAAACTCGGCGGCATGGGCGAACAAGTCGCCCGCGAAATCGCCAAGCGCACCGGCAAGGAAACCCGCACCTGCGTGCTCGGGCACATCCAACGCGGCGGCGCTCCCACCACCAAGGATCGCATCCTCGGAACCCAGTTCGGCGTCAAAGCCGTTGAACTCATCAAGGAAGGCAAATTCGGCCACATGGTCAGCTACCAAAACTTCCAAGTGACCGAAGTTGACATCGCCGAAGCCGTCCACCGGCTCCGGTTGGTGAAGCCTGACAGCCAGATGGTGCAAATGGCACGTGCCGTTGGCATCTCGTTCGGAGACTAACCTATGGACCGCTTACTCGAACTGCTCAAAACCAATGGCCGTGCTTCTACCGAAGATCTGGCTAAGGCGCTAAACATCAAAGAAAGTGAAGCCGCTGCACGACTCGAAGT
>Ga0118677_10008688_pt1 | contig 16190 bp, 5 predicted proteins | sample AliMusrvi5mmetaG_FD_86154 | JGI IMG/M metagenome (GOLD analysis project Ga0118677, IMG submission 86154) | reverse complement strand
GCTCCATTGCTGCTGGGCTGCGACCTCAGCCAGGCCGATGAATTCACGATCAATTTGCTGACCAATGATGAGGTCCTGGAAGTCGACCAGGATCCGCTCGGCAGCGCGGCCAGCAGAATATACCACGAGGATGGGCTTGAAGTCTGGGCCAAGGACATGGAGGACGGCTCAAAAGCGGTCGGTCTTTTCAACCGGACCTACTGGCCGGCCAAGGTCAGCGCCAAATGGTCCGACCTCGGCTTGACCGGCCCGCAAAAGGTCCGCGACCTGTGGCGGCAGAAAGATCTCGGCGTGGTGGCCAGCGAATTCTCCGCAACCATCCCGCGTCACGGCGTCGTCCTGGTGCGGATTGCCCCAGCCAATAAGTGAAGAACAACAGCCGTCAATCAATCAACCAACCAGCCAACTAACTCATTATGTCAAACCATTTCCAGCTTATTCTTTCGCGGTGTGCGATAGGATTCATATGGTGCGTGCCATGCATCGCATCCGCCGACGTCTATTCCGAGATTGAGACACCCGGAACCAAGAGCGCGTATCACGCCGATCCCAACGTCAACAGCAGGCGCACCGATCACTTTGTGATGAGGTTCGGCCCGAAACCCAGGTGCGGATTGCTGGCGGAGCAGATGTATCACGGCCAGATGCAGTTCCTCGAACACTGCTACGACACCTGGCAGAGCCTCGGCCTCCGTCCGCTTGGCGGAACCGATCCCACCACCAAGTACAAACTCGTCATCCAGCCGCGCGAAACCTGGGATACCGATTTTGGCGGCACTGCTTGCGGCTTCATGGAGCAATCCGCCGATGGCTCGATCAAGGTGCCGGGCATCCACATCCCGAGCAATTCCCTCGGCTACAAAACGCCTAACGGCTGCACTCCCCATGAATGTGGCCACGGCTGGGGGAACCAGGGGCCCGGCCTGCCCGGACCCGGCGCGCCCGGCTTGGGCGAGGCCGCGGCTAACTGGATCGAGCAATTGCATCTGGCGGGCTACCCGCAGCAATCCCCGGTGGTGGGCATGCCCATGGGGCACGCGGCGGTGTACTACGGTGATATGTCGATTTTCAATTACTTCATGGAAGCGCCCGGCTACGGGGTGAAGTTCATCAACAAGTTGTTTTTCGATCCCAACGTTGCGGGTGGGGATGATGTCATCAGAAAGTCCATCCGCGTGGACACGTCCGGCGCACTCGACAAGGCCGGAGCCATCCATGATGGCCTTGGCATGATGAATGCCAAAATGCTCAATATGGACTTTTGGAACCACCGGGTGGGCGTCCAGTTCCCCTATGATGCGGACACCACCCGCTCGGGTTATCATTTCAGCCGGATACCCATGGTCCGCCAGCCGGGAGTGACCGGCACCTGGTACCGTCCCGAGTGGACCTGCACGCCGCAGACACTGTCTAACAATTACATCCCGTTGACGGTCACCGCCACAGGATCCAACAGGACGATTGCCTGCGACTTCCGCCCGGCGACGGATGCGGTGAGGGGCTCGAGCTTCAGGGCGTGCTTTGTGGCATTCAACCAGAACAAGGAACTACGCTACGGCAGAGTCTGGAATGCCGGAATGAATTCGTTCACGCTCGCTGATGACGAGAAAACCGTCTATCTGGCAGTGATCGCGTGTCCCAGGGAATGGAATATCATGTTCCATTGTGACTACCTGACCGACAACGTGGCGATGTTCCCCTACCGCATCAGTCTCACCGGTGCGAATCCGCTGGGCTGGCAGTGGGATGCGCCGAGCGGCGACTTCCGCATCCAGACCCTTGGAGGCGGCAAGGTTGCCAACACCGCGACGGTGGATGCATCGGTCTATGTTGGGCCCAATGCGATGGTGTTGGGCACGGCCAAGGTTTACGGCAATTCGCGAATCGAGGACTACGCATTGGTGGATGGCAACGCCGTCATCGGCAGAAGCGGCCAGCCGGACAACCCCGTGATCTCGGGGCACGCCTATGTCACAGGCACCGCACAAGTCTATGGTCACGCCAAAGTCAGGGATTACGGCTGGGTGTGGGGCGCATCAAAGGTATATGACAATGCCATCGTGATGGCACACTCGTCGGTCAACGGCGCCAGTGTCTTCGGGTGCGCCGTCCTGAATCAGGCGCCGCTGCGCGATAGCGGTTTCAGTTATACCAACTCCTACAGCGGATCGGCCATTCTTGGCGGCGATACTTCCTATGGGATCACCCTCGACAAGGGTGCCTGGTGCGAGTGCTTCACCGGAGTGAGCGCCGACAACAAGTATCAGTATCTGGGATACAACTTTGAAAAAAAGGGCAGCGTCTTCGCCATGGACCAATATGGCTTGAACCATAGCTATCTGATGGGTGAGCCGCAAGTCGTCGGTGACACCATCAACAGCGTCGCCACCAATGTCCTCAACCTCGATGGAACCAGCCAGTATGTGGAACTGCGGCCCGATGCCGTGGATTTTGCCGATCTAACGATATCCGCTTGGGTCAAGTGGTCCGGATCCGGCAAAGACGTGCGGATATTCTCCACCGGCGACGGCGCCACCAAGGGGATGTATCTGACGCCCAAGGACGCCACCACCGGCAAGCTGCGCTGGGTGATCTCCGACGGCACCACCACCCAATCCCTGAATGGATCCGCTGCGCTGCCATCTAACACATGGACCCATGTGGCCGTCTCCCTGGCCGCCAAATCCGCCACGCTTTACGTCAACGGCACCGCCGTGGCCACTAGCGCCGCAATCACCCTCGCCCCGGATCAACTGCATGCGCCGTTGATGGCGGATTGGAACTTTATCGGCCGCGGCAACGCCGGCAACTACTTCGCCGGGCGCATCGATGAGTTCAAGGTTTACAACAAGGCGCTCAGTGCCGCCGAGGTCAAGGACTTGCTAACAGCAGTCACCACCGGCACGCCTCCCGCCGCCGATACTGCCGCCCCCACGCCTGACACCGCCACTTGGCTGGTCAACCCGGTCGTCGCCGGCAACAATGCCATCACCATGAGCGCCACCGAAGGCGCGGATGCCGGCGGCAATGGCGTGCTGTACTATTTCCGCTGCGTGGAAAAACCCACCCACGACAGCGGCTGGCTCTCGGAGAACAAATACACCGACTGCAACTGCGCAGCGGGTGCGACCTACAGCTACACCGTCAAGATGAAGGACAAGCTGGGCAATGCCGGCACCGAGTCCACACCGATGCGGGCGACGGCAGCCCCGAAGGATGTCGCGGCTCCCACACCCAACCCTCCGACATTCGCGGCCGCCCCCAAGGGCAGCGGTGCCACGTCCATCACGATGACCGCCACCAAGGGTGTGGATGCCGATGAGACGGTGATGTATCAGTTCAGCAGAGTCGGCAGCACCACGGCTAACAGCGGATGGACCAGCAGCCGGATCTGGACGGATACCGGCCTGACGCCGGGAGCCAACCAGGCTTATACCCTGCAAATGAAAGATGGACGCGGCAACCTGACATCGGTCACGACCTCGCCAGCCGCGCTGGCCAGGGACGATTCCCCTCCCGCGTTGGATGCGGACTTCCGCATGCAGTGGGGCACGTATCCCTACACCCAACTCGACAAGACAATTCGCCTATGTGCCGCCGGACCGGCTGAGATGGGCGTGGATTGTTATTATGAATGCGTGGAAAAACCCTCCATCCACAGCGCTTGGATCCCAATCGACAAGGTTGGCACCAACGTGACGTCCATCATGTGGGTGACGCCCGCGATGGCCGACGGAACCCACAGCTTTCATTATAAGCTAAGAGACAGATCACCGCAGTTGAATGAGAGCGGCTGGTCAACACCGCAGTCCGCCAAGGTGCTCACGACCAATTGTTATCACGACTACGCGCTGACCGGCCTATCAGCCCTACCCGACAGCACGATGGTCAGATTCAGCGGCAAAGTCACCCAGGTGGGCCTGACGAGTTACACGGTGTGCGCCAGCGACGGGCGCACCGGCATCAAGGTGCAGCCGCGCTCGTACGCCTATCAGACGGATGCCACGTTGCTCAACCAGAATGTCAATGTAAGAGGCCATTTGTGGACTTACACCGGCAGCCCGAAGATGGTCACCGGCGCGGTCGTCGCGGGCAACCCCCAGATCGGCAAGATCGAGTTTGAGAACGGCGATTATGACGACGATCTTGCCAGACCGTGTTACCAGATCAAAGCGTCGGCGTCGGAGTTCCTGGGATGGTATCAAAGCGGATGGTCGGTGAGCATCCCTAATGTGGCTGCCACGACCCAACTCACCATCACCCATGACGGCGGCGGAACGCTGAGTCTTTATGTGAATGACACGCACGCCAAGGACGTGATTTTGCCTGATACTGACGGTCATGGCGGCTGGGCCAGCACGACGGTCACCGGCCTGAGCATCCCCGCCGGCGCAACGCTCAGGTTCCAGCAGAAGACCGGAGCCCCCGCACCACAAATCGACTACTTGATCGTCGGCCCGGCCTATCCGATCAGCGGGAAAGTCGCCGACAGCACCGGCAAACCCGTGGCCGGGGCCACCGTGAGTTTTTCCGCCGCGGCCAATCCCTCGCTCAATCCAGCGTATGGTGCGATCACGGATGCATCAGGCAATTTCACCAAGATTGTGCCTGACGGCACGTGGCACGTGGCCGCATCCGCGCCCTCATTGGGATTCCTCACTACCGCAGAACAGAACGTCGTGGTCAATGGCGCATCCAAGCCTAACATCAACTTCGCGGTCCAACCCGTCAATCAGAGCCTGCCACGGCCAAATGACCTGTTATTCTCGTTGCTCGGCGACATGCTTCCGGATGCAGGGGATATCCATACCTGGATGAGCTGCTCACCGGCAGGCATGACGTTCACGTCGGGCAGCTGTGCTTCGGTGGAATGGATCGATGGCAAAAAATGGATGAAGAGCATCTGCGATACTTCGGGGGGGAATTTCCCAGCGTCCTGTGTCAAGTCAGCGCTATACAAAGCACCGGTTGCCATCAACGGTGCCACGATTGTTGTGGCCATCAAGCCGAAACGGGACCTCCAGTATAACTCCGGCGTCATCGTTAGCGCGTTCTTCAATCATTTATCACTAGGGGTCTCAAACAACACGGGCAGGGTCAGTGTCCAGCGCAACGGAGTTGCCGCGGATGCTGAGGCCAGCACGAGCATCCCGGATGGGCAGGTGACCGTGCTGAGTCTGGTCATACAGCCGACTGGCGAATATAAGGTGTATGCCAACGGCGCCCAGGTCATGAATGTGACCACCCCTGCCGAAATGAAATCACTGGCCTCCAGGAATTGGGATGTAGGGAACACCCTGTGCGTCGGAAATAACAGCATGGATGGCTGGAGCACCTTCAATGGCAACATCGGTGACGTCGCATTCTACAAGGTGGCGTTGACTGACGCCGAGCGGCAGTCGTTGGAAACTTCCATCAAAAACAAGTTCGCAGGAAAGAAAAAATAGGATAATGAATCAATCAATTTGTAACAAGGTATTGACTATCGCGGCAGCACTGATGGGAATTTGTCTGGCAACTTGCTGTGCCGCTGATGACATTATCATCGCGGATTTCGAGGGCGCTAATTTCGGCAACTGGAAAGCCACCGGCGATGCCTTCGGTGCCGGGCCGGCCCATGGCGGCCTGCCCAACCCGTGGCGCCCTGAGTTGCTCACGCCTGTGGACGGGTACAAGGGCAAGGGCTTCGCCAGCTCATTCTGTTCGGGGGAATGCGGCATCGGTTCGCTCACCTCGCCGGAGTTCAAGATCGAGCGCAAGTATCTCACCTTCCTGATAGGCGGGACCAAGACCTTGGAATCCTGCATGAACCTGCTCATCGCTGGCAAGGTCGTGCGGGTGGCCGGCACCTCTAAGGATTTGCCTGATGACAGCGAAACCGCCGTGCCGGGTTCGTGGAATGTGGCTGAATTCGCCGGCCAGTCCGCCGTCATTCAGATTGATGACCAGGCTTGGCAAGGGCATATCAACGTGGACCAGATCGTTCAAACCGACGTCAAGCCACCCCCAGGCGCCCCCAAATCTCCCAAACTGCAATTGTTTGCCGACGTCAAGCGCGACTTCAAAATCGACAAGCGTTATCTTCGCATTCCTATCAAGAACGGCGTGTTCCCGCACCTTCTCGTCAACACCATCGTCGATGGCAAAGTGGTGGCGAAAAACACGATTGGGCTGGCCGATGCCCCGCCCGACTGGTGGGCGTGCATGGATGTGGGCGCGTGGAAAGGCAAGACCCTCACGCTCCAGGTGGAGAAAATGATCGCGGGTTCCATGGTGCTGGATTCGATCGAGCAGAGCGATTCCATCGTGGATGCTGCAACCCTCTACCACGAGCCATTGCGCGCTCAGCTGCATTTCTCCCCGCGTCGCGGTTGGAACAACAATCCCAACGGCATGGTGTTTTCCCAGGGCGAGTATCATCTTTTCTATCAATGCAACCCTTACAATGGTGACTGGCTCAACATGCAGTGGGGCCACGCCGTGAGCAGCGACATGGTTCATTGGAAGGAATCGCAGGTTCTTGTCGAACCGCACACCCCGGGCGATAGCGGGTTTTCCGGCAGCGCCGTGATCGATACAGCCAACACCTCCGGCTGGAAAAACGGCACGGCCGATTTGCTGGTGGCCGCCTTCACCAGCTACGCCCGCGGCGACTGCATCGTCTATTCCAATGACGCGGGGCGCACGTTCAAGGAATTCGACGGCAACCCGGTGGTGAAGCACCCCGGGCGCGACCCGCGCCTGCTGTGGCACGCGCCGAGCAAGCAGTGGGTGATGGCCGTGCAAGCCGATCAGGGGATTGCCTTCCACACATCACCGGATTTGAAGAAGTGGACCTATCAAAGCCGCAGCGAGGGGTTTAATCAATGCCCGGATATCTTTGAACTCGCAGTGGACGGGGTGGCCAGCAACAAGAAATGGGTGCTCACTTCGGCTAGCGGTGACTATAGGGTTGGCACGTTCGACGGCAAGGCCTTCACGCCCGAAACCGCGATGCTCAAAGGTCATCCCGGGATGGCTTACGTCGCGGCACAGACGTTCTCAAATGACCCCAAAGGCCGCACCATCCAACTCGCCTGGCCGCAACTCGATGAGAGAGTTCTGTCGTTCAGCCAGCCAATCAGCCTGCCTAACCAACTCACCCTGCGCTCCACGCCCGCTGGCCCACGCCTCGCGTGGACCCCGGTGGATGAATTGAAATCCCTGCGCGCCAAATCCATCGATTGTAAATCGCTCACCCTCGCACCCGGCGCGCCCAACCCGCTCGCGAAAGCCTCCGCCGAGATGTTAGAACTGCGTGCCACCTTCACGCCACCCGCCAAGGGTGAGGTGAGGTTCACCCTGCGCGGCATCCCGATCATTTACAACACGGAGCTGCAGGAGCTCGTCGTGAGTGGTGTCCGCGTGACGGTGCCACTGCGCGATGGCAAGCTCGACCTGACGGTTTTCATCGACCGGACGGTCTTCGAAGTGTACGCCGGCGGCGGCCTGTGCTACGTGCCGCTGCGCTGGACGCACGATCCGGCCGCGCTGGGTGCCGAGGTCGCCGTGACCGGCGGCAATGTCACCTTCGAGAAACTCGAAGTGCATGAACTGAAATCCATCTGGACCGACAAATAACCACCCAATCCCGTTCACAACTTGACAACCATTGATATGAAACCAATCACCAAAGTGATGTCGGCGGCCTGGTTGCTGGCAAGCGCCATAATGCCCTGCGCACAAGGGGTGCCAACCCAGGTGATTCCGGCCATGCCGGCCAATCCGCCGCCCAACTGGATGACCTATCACCTGGTCCATCCCGGCCCGGAATACGCCAACCCGGGCGATCCGAATTGCGCCTTCTACTGGAAGGGCAAGTATCACCTGCACTATATTTACAAATGCGACGGCGTCAACTTCGCCCATGTGTCCAGCGACGACATGGTGCACTGGAAGTGGCAGCCGACGACGCTCACCGAGAAAGCCATCGGCCACGGCATGTACAGCGGCACGGGATTTTTCACCAAGGAAGGCCAACCGGCCATCATCTATCACGGGAACGGGACGGGCCGCAATCAACTGGCCGTCGCGCTGGACGACAATCTGGAGACGTGGAGCAAGTCCTATCCGCTCGAGCCAAAGATCCAGCCGGGCCAGGATGGCGACAAGATCGCCAACTGGGACCCGGACGCCTGGCTCGATGGGGACACTTACTACGCGGTGTCCGGTGGCAATCCGTGGAATGGCAAGCCCCCCACCCTGTTCAAGTCGAAGGACCTCAAAAACTGGGATTATCTCGGCTTGTTTCTCGACCACGAAATGCCCGACGTGATGCAATGCGAAGACGTCTCGTGTCCAAACTTCTTCAAAATCGGCAACAAGTGGATGCTCCTGTGCATCAGCCATAAGTTAGGCTGCCGCTACTACCTCGGCGAGTGGAAAAACGAGAAGTTTTCGCCCGACTTCCATGCCCGCATGACGTGGCATGGCGGGAATTTCTTTGCGCCCGAATCGCTGCTGACCAAGGACGGCCGCCGCGTGATGTGGGCGTGGCTGCTGAACATGCCCATTGAGCCGTCGGGTGTGCAGTCGCTGCCGCGTGAGTTGTCGCTGCCAAAAGACGGCGTGTTGCGCATCAAGCCGTTGAAGGAACTCGAATCGCTGCGCTACGATGAAAAACAGCAACAAAACATCGCCGTGAAAAGCAGCGCCCCATACAAGCTTACGGAATTCAGTGGCAACACGCTGGAGCTGGAAGTAACTATCAAAAACCCGAAAGCCGTGGAGTGCGGTCTGGATGTTCTGAGCGACAAGGATGGAGCCAACGGCGTGAGGATCGCCTATATTCCCGCAACCAAGACGTTGATGGTTGGAAAAGTTGACGCGCTGTTTGAACTCAAGCCAGGCGAAGACCTCACCTTGCGCGTGTTCATCGACAAAAACCTCGTGGAAGTCTTTGCCAACGACCGCCAGGCCGCCGTCACCGCTCGCGGCTATGTCCCGGAAAATCTCGGCATCAGCCTGTTCAGCAGCGGCGCGGATGTCATGGTCAAGCAGGTCAAAGGCTGGAAAATGCATTCCAGCTACACCGATAAATAACCGCCATATTTTACATCACACACACAATGAAAACACATCTACTCAACGCAATTATAACACTGGCTGGCGCATCCGTGCTGCCTCAAAGTGCGCTGGCCGCAGGCGCCGAGCCCGCAGGGGCCGCGGAAAAAGCCCGCGTCTGCTGGCTTTCGGATTTGGACGTAACCAAGGTGGAGTATAGTGGAGGCTTTGCCATTCTGAAAGACAAGAACTGGATGGGAAGGCCGTTGTCGATAGCCGGCAAGATATATGAGCGAGGCTTTCAGGCTTGTTTTGGCAATGATGTCAGCGGCACGTTCGAACTTGAACTCAAACCCGGTGTGCAGAGGTTCATGGCGTCGGTGGGAACCGATGACGAGGGTGACATGAGAGGCGCAATTGAGGTCTTTGTTTATGGCGATCAAGAACTCCTTTGGTCCAGCGGTAGAATGCAATACAAGGATGCCGCCAAACCCGTTGACGTGCCCGTGGCGGGAAAAAAACGTCTGCTCTTGATAGCCAAGAGCGCTGACAACAATGGTTGCAATGTCGACTGGGCGGATGCGCGGATTTCGCTCGATAGCAACACATCCGGTGAGCTGGTCAGTGTGGCAGGGCCCGAGCCCGCCGAGATTCTCACTCCCAAGCCCGGCCCGGAGCCTAAGATCAACGGTGCCAGGGTGTTTGGCGTGCGGCCCGGCAACCCGTTCTTCTTCAAAATCCCCGCCACCGGCACCGCTCCGCTCACCTTTGGCGCCAAAGGCCTGCCGGACGGTCTCAAGGTCGATCCCAAGACCGGCCTCATCACCGGGTCGATCCGCAAGGCCGGCGACTATCCGGTGACGTTGACCGCCACCAACGCCAAAGGCAAAACGACCAAACCGTTGAAAATCGTGGTCGGCGAGAAGCTGGCGTTGACCCCGCCGATGGGCTGGGCCAGCTATAACTGCTGGAGATGTGAAATTACAGATGCGCGGATGAGAGCGATTGCGGATGCGTTTGTCAAAACCGACCTGATCAACCACGGCTGGACTTATATGAACATGGATGATGGCTGGCAGGCCCGCACCGATAAGGGCCTTGCCGGCGAGGCCCGCAAAGCCCCTAACTTCTCCCTTGAGCCTAACGAACGGTTTCCCGACATGAAAGGCCTCTGCGACTACGTGCACGGCCTGGGTCTCAAGATCGGCACTTATTCAACGCCATGGATGATTTCTTATGGCGGTTACACCGGCGGCTCGGGCAATGACGCCAAAGGCACCATCGATAAGGAAGGTCACGCCGTCGGTAAAGTCACCTTCGAGGTGCAGGATGCCAAACAGTGGGCCGCCTGGGGAATTGATTCCATGAAATACGATTGGAACGCGATTGACGTGCCCAACACCAAACGCATGTCCGAGGCCCTGCGCAACTGCGGCCGCGACATCCTTTTCACGCTGTCCAACACCGCGGATATCAACCAGGCCGACAAGTGGGCGGAGCTTTCGCAGTTCTGGCGCACCACTGGCGATATCTTTGACCGTTGGTGGTGCATGGATCGCATCGGCTTCAGTCAGGAACCTTGGAGGAAATTCGCGGGGCCGGGTCATTGGAACGATCCGGACATGCTGGTTGTGGGTTACGTGGGATGGGGAAACGCCCCCAAACCTACCCAACTGACACCTAACGAGCAGTATACCCACATCAGCCTGTGGTGCCTGCAAGCGGCTCCATTGCTGCTGGGCTGCGACCTGAGCCAGGCCGATGAATTCACTATCAATTTGCTGACCAATGATGAGGTCATCGAAGTCGACCAGGATCCGCTCGGCAGCGCGGCCAGCAGAATATACCACGAGGATGGGCTTGAAGTCTGGGCCAAGGACATGGAGGACGGCTCAAAAACGGTCGGTCTTTTCAACCGGACCTACTGGCCGGCCAAGGTCAGCGCCAAATGGTCCGACCTCGGCTTGACCGGCCCGCTAAAGGTCCGCGACCTGTGGCGGCAAAAAGATCTGGGGATTTCCAAAGACAAGTTTGAGGCGGTCATCCCGCGCCACGGTTGCATGCTCATCCGCATCCGTCCTGACCGGTGAGCCTTGGATTAAGGTAGGAAAATTCAGGGCAGGAAAATTTTTGCAGAGGTATTTTCCGTTTTAATTTCCCTGCCTTCAATCTACCTGCCTGGGTTTTCTATGGTTCCCTCTGCGTCCGCCCTTCGGTCACTTCAAAAATCAACAATCGTCACTCATCAATCATCAATCAAGGCTTCACTCATCTCTCCCTGAGAATCCATGCAATTGAACCCAATCAAATTGATCTTGTTGACGCTCGGAGGTTCCCTAGCGGCGGTGCCGGCGCAAACCGGTTCGCTGCCACTAGCAGCGGTTGCCAGCGGTGTTCCCAACGGCGTTCAGGCAATGGATGCCACGCGGGTGCGGCTGCTGCCGGGTAGTGCGTTCTATGAACGACAGGAGTTGCATCGTAAGGGTTATTTGGCGTCGTTCAATTGCGACAAGCTGCTGTTCCACTACCGGACTCTGGCTGGCTTGCCCCAGCCCGCAGGCGTGAGCGGTGGATACAACGGTTGGGACAGCGGATTCATTCGCGGCCACATGGCGGGACATTATCTATCCGCCGCGTCCCGCATGGCGGCGGCGACGGGTGACGCGTCGTTTAAGCAGAAGGCGGATTACATGGTCGCGGAACTCGCGAAATGCCAAACCGCCCTGAATCAAGGCGGCTACCTCGCGGCGTTTCCTTCCGGTGCCTTCGACATTCTTGAAGGCAAACCCGGCAACGGCGGCGGCGTGGTGGTGCCTTATTATACGGTGCACAAAATCATGGCGGGTCTTTTGGACGCGCATCACTACCTCGGCAATCCGCAAGCGCTCCCGGTCGCGGTGAAGATGGCCGACTATTTTGCAAAGCGTCTGGCCGCGCTCAGCGGGGAGCAGCTCGAAAGAATTTTTCGCACCGACGGAGGCCGGAATCCGCAGAATGAATTCGGCGCGATGAGCGAGGTGCTGGCCGAACTCTACGCGGTCACCGGAGATCGAAGGCATCTGGATGCAGCACGGCTGTTCAACCGCTCCTGGTTCGTCGCTCCGCTGGCCAAAGGCGAGGATCGGCTGGCGGGATTGCACGGCAACACGCACATCGCCCAAGCGATCGGCCTCGCCCATTGTGCCAATCTTTCCGGTGATGCCGACGAGATGCAGGCGTCGGAGAATTTCTGGAAAATTGTCACCCGGGAGCATTCGTTCGTCATCGGCGGCAATAGCTTCCGCGAATGGTTTGACAAGCCCGGCGTGGAAACCGGCCCCTGCATTGACGGTAACAAGACACTGCCGGCGACGACTGCCGAAAGCTGCAACACGCACAACATGCTCAAGCTCACGACGCACCTGTTCGAGCGGAAGCCGGACGCCGCATACGTCGACTATTTTGAACGCGCGCTTTACAACCACCTGCTGGCCACGGTCGCGCCGGACAATGGAGCGGTGACCTACTTTATGCCATTGAGCGGGAATTTCCGCACCTACCTCACCGGCACGTTTTGTTGCGTCGGTTCCGGCATCGAGAACACGCCGCGCTACAACGAGGGAATTTATTTTCAGCAGGGCGATTCGCTGTGGGTGAACCTCTACATTCCGTCCGAACTCGACTGGCGGGAGGCGGGATTGGTCGTTCGTCAGGAAGGTGACATCATGCGCGGCGAACCATTGCGATTCGCAGTCATTAAAGCGGGAAAACACCCGAGCAACCTGAATTTCCGAATTCCCCGCTGGATTTCCAAACCGGTGGTTGTGACGCTGAACGGCAAGGTGATGGAGCGCGAAGGCAAACCGTCCACCTACGTCACGCTGAAACGGAAGTGGCAAGCGGGTGACGTTATTACCCTGACACTCCCCGCCGCGTTGCGGCTGGAACAGGCGAAAGATGCGCCCTCGAAGGTGTCGGTGTTTTTTGGGCCGGTGCTGTTAGCGGGGGAACTGGGCCGCGAAAACATGCCCAATGACCTGGCCGACAAGCCTGCTTATTTGAACATGCCGCCGGTGGCGGTTCCGCAGATCAAATCCGCCTCCGAGAATCCCGCCGACTGGCTTGAGCCGTTGACGGGTGCTTCATTGGTTTTCAAGGCTCACGGAGTGGGCCCGGCCGACGGAATCATCTTCCGTCCGCTCTACGACCTGCATCATCAGCGCTATTCCGTTTATTGGAATCGCTCAACCGGAAATCCCTAACATGATCGGTGCCGCCGAACCCTACGCGAAAGGTCAATCAAGATGAAGGTGACAATCCTGAGTAGTAACCGAAAATTATGAAATCCCTCACCACTACCGTCCTGCTCTGCGCGCTGGGCCTGATATCATTGGTCGCTACAGCGCATGCGACGGTCACCGCCCACGGCCTGTTCAGCGACCACACGGTATTGCAGCGCGGCAAACCATGTCCGGTCTGGGGTGCTGCCACTCCTAACAAGAATGTCACGGTGGTTTTCAACGGCCAGACCAAGACCACCACATCCGACGCTACGGGCCACTGGCGGCTGGCGCTCGATGCCATGACCGCCAAGGCGGCCGGGGCTAACATGACAATCACCGAGGCCGGATCCAACACGCTCACGATCACCGACGTGGTGGTGGGAGACGTCTGGATGTGCGGCGGCCAGTCTAACATGGGGGTCAACCTTGGTGCCGGTCACGATGGTGCCACCGCGGCCGCCAACTATCCGGGCATTCGCTGGATGTGGGTGGATAACGGCGGAACATTCGTCGCTCCCGACCCGCTGCGCTCTATCAAGAGCACATGGAAAGTCTGCGCTCCGGACAACATCGGCGGGTTCTCGGCCGTGGCATTCTATTTTGCCAGAAAAATCTATCTGGATCAGAAGGCGGAGATACCGCTTGGCCTGATCGGCAATGCAGTGGGCGGAACGCGCATTGACCCGTGGCTGATTCAAGACGGGTGCACCGACATTCCGGTACTCGCGCCGCTGTTCAAGATGGATGTGATGAGCGGTCCGTTCTGCCTGGCCAACACCCGGATTCATCCGCTGGCCCCGTTTGCCCTCAAAGGCCTGATCTGGTATCAGGGCGAAAACGCTGAGAACAAAAATCAGTCACCTGACAGTTACTTCCTCAAGGAGAAGGGTCTCTATCAGGGGTATAAGCGGCTCTTTGGCTTGGATGACTTCGCCATGTATGTCGTGCAGTTGCCCTACTGGAGCCCCCCGCCAGCCGGGCTTAACGCGATACCCGACACACAGACCGACAACTGGGCCGATGTGCGCATCCAGCAGGCCAACGTGTTGGGCCTCCACCACGGTGGTGCCGCCTCGGCGCTGGATGTCGGTGATACCATTGACCTGCATCCGCCGGACAAGCTCGATGTGGGTGAGCGGCTCGCGTTGTGGGCATTGAAGAACGACTATGGCAGAACCACCATCGTTCCCAGCGGTCCGATCCTCAAGGACGTCACCGTGCAGGGCAGCAAAGTGACCTGCACGTTTGATTATGTCGGGTCCGGGCTGATGGTTGGCTACAAGGAGCCCACTCCCAAGGTAGCCACGGTGCCAGTGGCCGGAGGCGTGCTGAAGCGCTTCTCGATCGCCGACGCCGGCGGCACATGGTATGACGCAACGGCCACCATCGTGGGCGACACGGTCGAAGTGAGTTCGCCCTCCGTGGCGGTACCGAAGAAGATCGCCTATGCCATGTGGAACAACCCGAGCGACGGCCTGGATCACATAACTCGCAAGGAAGGGTTGCTCTACAACGTGGAAGGTCTCCCGGCCAACACGTTCTATCTGGATGACGTCAACGCCAAGTTCAGCGTGACTGCCAGCGCCGGGGCGGGCGGAACCATCAGCCCGGTCGGCGCGACCACCTATCTGAAGCGCAAGACCGCGCTGTATGCCATCACTCCCAAGAAGGGGTCTTACATCCAGGATGTCAAGGTGGACGGCGTGGCGGTCGGATCTGTCAAGTATTACACATTTGATCCGTTGTATGCGAACCACACCATCGCGGCGACATTCGCCCAAACTCCGCCGGTTTATAGTATCACTGCATCCGTCGAGGGCAAAGGCGGCGCGATGAGCCAAGTGGGCAAAGAGCAAGTAAAACAGGGTGAGTCCAGAACATTCAACATCGTGCCGGACGGAGTCAACAATGCCGTGGTGCTTGTCGATGGCCAGCCGATGGGCGAGCGACACAGCTTCACCTTCACTGATGTGAGAACTGATCACACCATCGCGGTCAGTTTCAAACAGAATTTCACACTCACCGCCAGCGCAGCAAGCGGCGGTGAAATCACCCCGACCGGCGTGACCGTGGTCGCTGCCGGGGGCACTCCGCCAACCTGCTCGATCCGGACGCAGACCGGCTACAAAGTCAAGAGCGTGCTGGCGAACGGCGCGGACCAGGGCCCCATCACCAGTTATGCTTTCGCGCCCGCTGCCGCCAATATGACCATCGCCGTCGCGTTTGAGAACACCCAGGTCTATGCCGTCTCAGGCAAGGTGATGGCCGGCGACAAGCCGCTGGCCGGGGCCTATGTCACCCTCCAGACGAGTATTCCACAGCAAGTTGTCACCAAGGAGGACGGCGTGTTTGCATTCACCGCGAGCGCTGGAAAATATCAAGTCGATGTCCTGTCTGGCAATGCCTCGTATACCCCGACATCCGTGGCGGCCGACGTGACCCGCAACAAGGCCGATCTAGGTGAGGTCAAACTGCCGGCGGAAGTGCTCAAAAACGACGGCTTCGAAACCAACAAGTGGAACGGGAAATGGCCGGATGAGACCATCCTATGTGACGACTGGACGCTCGTGGCGCCCGCCAAGGTGAGCCGCTACCATGCGCACAAGGACAACCCCAACGGCTACCCCGGAAGATGGCGCCTGTCTCCGGCGGATGGTGCCGCCTATCAGGACGTGACGCTCGCAGCCGGCACTTACCGGATCACCTTCTGGGTGTCCGGCGGTGAACGGGGCGACAAGTCCAAAGCGGTGGTCAGACTCGGCAAGCCGCTGGCCGTGCCGCCAGACAAAACAAAGTTGGAAGCTCTCAGCCAGAACGACGGCAGTCTGCTCGATCTAACCGTCGTGGCGGATCCGCAGTTCCGTGATTCCGCGAGAACCATCAAGT
>Ga0118677_10008687_pt1 | contig 16190 bp, 13 predicted proteins | sample AliMusrvi5mmetaG_FD_86154 | JGI IMG/M metagenome (GOLD analysis project Ga0118677, IMG submission 86154) | reverse complement strand
CTCAAACCCTATTGAGGTTATGAAAATAAAATTTAATCAAAAGCTCGTGGAGAGCTTTTTGCTATCCTTTTTAATTACTGCATTGGTGGCATCTATTGCAAGACTGTTTACAAATACGCAAAGTGCTTGGTACTTAGCACTTAACAAGCCAGTTTTGCAGCCGCCAGCCATTGTTTTCCCTATTGTTTGGACGATTATTTACATTCTTATCGCCATATCCTTGGGGCTGGTTATATATTCAAATGCTAAACAAATAATAGTTGATTCAGATGGCTCTGAAAAAGAAGCGTTAGCAGATAAAAGCAAAGTTTATATCCTGTATGCCATACAAGGCGTACTAAATATTCTTTGGTGTATTGTCTTTTTTACGCTAAAAATGCCAGCAGTTGCTTTTGCATTAATTGTTGTATATTTAGTTGTTGTATATTTAACAATGCGGGAAGCATATAAATTTAATCCATGGGCAGCCTATTTGCAGATACCCTATTTACTATGGCTTGTGTATGCAACTGCCCTAAATTACTTAATCGTACTAATCAATTAACTCGTTGCAAAAAAAATAAATTTAATATATAATATCCTTAATCCGCAATAGGCTGCCAGTCTGACAATTTTGCAGGTATGGCTTTTGCTAATGTGTGGAAATAATAAACATACGGCATCGTAACTGAGCCGAAATGGAGGATTACTATGAACACAAAAACAAGAGAGCTAACAGTGCTGGGGCTACTAATTTCATTGATGCTGGTGCTGGGGTTAGTGCCAAACATAGGGTTTATTACTTTAGGAGTGGTATCGGTTTCCATTGTCCATCTACCTGTAGTAATTGGTACAGTATTACTAGGTTGGAAAAGAGGCTTGATTTTAGCCTTTGCCTTTGGAGTAATTTCTTTTGCTAGAGCGTTTACTCCTGCCGGAGCAGCAGACATTCTTTTTACAAACCCGCTGATTTCTATATTGCCAAGATTATCTATTGGCTTTGCTACTTATGGTGTGTTTGTATTCTTTAAATTCTTACTGGGAAAGCTTGCAAAATTACTTAAGAAGGAATCTGCTAAAACGGTTAAAGAGCTTGCTATACTTCTTTCGATTTTTACTAATATAGCAATTTTCTATGCAGTCTTCTTTACGCTGAATAGCGTTGCAAAAATTGATTTATTCATAAGCATTAGTATTGGTTTAGTATTAGCAGCGATATCTCATCTTGTTGTCTATAATGCGGTTTTAGGTAGATTTGAAAATGCTGAAAAGACGTCAATTGCCTTTGCTTGTGCAGCAGGAGCCTTTTCAAATACATTATTTACATTACTTGCGTTTTATTTCTTTGTACCTATCTTTTTTAATGATATTTTAGTTAAATTTAATCTTGTTGAAGGTAAGGTATTTATTGCATATTTAATGGGATTGGCAGGCACAAATGGAATACTTGAATTGGCATTTTTCGTGGTAATAGGCACACCAATCATTCTTGCACTTAGAAAGTTTACACAAAAGAAGGAAATAATTTAATGCTACTTGTTATAGATATAGGCAACACCAACATCAAATTTGGCATATATAATGCTAAAAAACTAGCTGCCAGCTGGCGTATTGCTACGGATTTATTTAAGACGGCTGACGAGTACGGGATGGTGCTCACCAGCCTTATGGCAGCCAGCAAGCTGGGCAAAGAGGACATTACCGGAGTAATTATGTCCTCTGTTGTGCCATCGGTTAACTTTACAATGGAGCATATGTTAGAGTATTATATTGGACGCAATCCTTTAGTAGTGGGACCTGGCATTAAGACAGGCTTAAACATCAAGCTGGATAATCCAAAGGAGCTGGGCGGCGACATTATTTGTGATGCTGTATCTGCATTTAAGAGGTATGGCGGTCCCTGTATCGTTATTGATTTTGGGACTGCCACTACCTTTTCTTATACTTCTGCCGCAGGTGAATTTATGGGGGGCTGTATTTGCCCTGGCGTTAAGCTATCTTTAGATGCACTTATTGATAAAGCGTCCAAGCTGCCGCGCATTGAGCTTGTTTTGCCTGAGAAAGTAATTGGAAAATCCACGGTCAGCAGTATGCAGGCGGGACTGCTTTATGGTTATATTGGGCAGATTGAATATATTTTGCGCAAAATGAAGGAAGAAGCAAATGCTTTTGATGCCAAGGTGATTTCCACAGGCGGTATGGCAAAAATTATTGCCAAGAATACCACTGCAATTGATATTGTTGACCCTATGCTGACCTTAGAAGGTCTGCGTCTATTATACGAATTAAATTTATAGGAGGAACACAGGAATGCTAGTGAAACCAAACCAAATGCGCGTAGAGAAACGCGAGAAAATGAGAGATGGAAATGGAACCGTTATTTTAGAACACTTTTTCCCTAAAGAAAATTTGCCTTCAAAAACACGGCTTGCCGCAAGAATTATTTTGGAAAAAGGCGTTTCTATAGGCAGCCACACCCACTCCAATGAAAGTGAAATATATTACTGCATTCAAGGCTCAGGAAAGGTTATAGATGGAGATGGCATAGAGCAAGCGCTTAATGTAGGCGATGCTACTCTTACCTGCCATGGCGGCACGCATTACCTAGAGGGCACAAGTGTGGAGCCCTGCATTATTGTAGCGATAGTTACACTAGATTAATAATTTGTAAGGTGAATTTTATGAACGAGCAAGGGAAAATTTCTGTAAATACAGATAATATAATGCCAATAATTAAAAAATGGCTATATAGTGATAGAGATATTTTTATTCGTGAGTTGGTTTCAAATGGCTCAGATGCTATTTTCAAATTGCAAAAGCTTGTTTCTATGGGTGAAGCTACACAGGATGACCAACCATTTGTAACGGTAGAGGTTGACAAAGAAAATAGCACACTGCGTTTTATTGATAATGGCATAGGTATGACCTTGGAAGAAGTACGCAAATATATTAATCAGGTTGCCTTTTCAGGAGCGGCGGATTTTTTAGCGAAATATGAAGCACAGCCTGATGCACTTGATGGAATTATTGGACACTTTGGTTTGGGCTTTTACTCTGCCTTTATGGTTTCAGATAAGGTTACAATAGATACTTTATCTTATACAGAGGGCGCAGAAGCAGTGCTTTGGGAAAGCGATGGCAGCGGAGATTATACTATTTCTGAATCAGTTAAGGCAGAAAGAGGAACAACAATTACGCTCCATTTAAACGAGGAAAGCAAGGACTTTGCTGAAATTAATGCGGTACGTGAAACGCTCAATAAATATTGCTCTTTTATGGCTGTGCCAATTTATCTTTTGGAAGCAGGTAAGGAAAAAGAGCAGCCAGTCAATGATACAACTCCATTGTGGCAAAAGTCGCCTAAAGACTGTACAGACGAAGAGTATAAGGCTTTTTATCATAAGGTTTTTACAGATTTTAATGAGCCATTATTTTGGATCCATTTGAATGTGGATTATCCCTTTAATTTAAAGGGCATTTTGTATTTCCCTAAGTTGACGGAAAACCCAGAGACCTTGCAAGGTCAAATAAAGCTTTATAACAATCAAGTGTTCGTAGCAGATAACATTAAAGAGGTTATTCCAGAGTTTCTTTTACTGCTCAAGGGCGTCATTGATTGTCCGGACTTGCCTTTAAACGTGTCAAGAAGCTTTTTGCAAAATGATGCGACTGTAAAGCGCATTAGCACACATATTACAAAAAAAGTGGCTGACCGCCTTTGCGCTATGGCTGAGAATGAAACCGAGCAATACGAAAAATATTGGGACGATATCAATGTATTTATCAAATATGGTTGCTTGCGTGAGCCCAAGTTTTTTGAGCGCATGAAGGAGCACATTCTTTACAAAACTACAGATGATTTATATACAACCTTGCCAAAGTATCTTGAAAAAAATAAGGAAAAACACGAAAACAAGGTTTTCTATTGCTCAGATATTAACCAGCAGGCTCAATACATTAAACTGCTTAAAGATAATTCTATTGATGTAGTAGTGTTGGGCGGTATGCTTGATATTCCTTTTATGCAGTTTGTAGAAATGCAAAACTCTGGCGTTAGTTTCTCACGAGTGGATTCTGACCTTTCCAGCGTGCTAAAGGGCGGCGATGCGATAGAAATAAATAGCTTGATTGAACAGCTTAAGTCCGTGCTAAAGGACGATAAGCTAACCATAAAGGGTGAGAGCATTCTTAGCGATATGCCGGCAGTAGTGCTTTTAGATGAATACAGCAGGCGAATGCAGGAGTCTCAACGCTTCTATGGCGGTGCTGGTATGGCAGACTTATTCCCAAAGCAATATACACTTGTGCTCAATACCTCTAGCCCCTTAATTAAATCACTTAACGATATGCAAGAGGGCGAAACAAAGTCATTATATTTGCAGCAGGTGTATGATTTGGCAATGCTGGCACATACTCCGCTGAAACCGGAAAATATGAGCGCGTTTTTATCAAGAAGTGCAGAACTGCTTAATAAGATGGTAGAAAAGTAAAACTGTATTTTAATTCATTTGAAAAACCTGCATTCATTTGCAGGTTTTTTATAAAGGAGCGATGAAAAATGATTTATCTTTCTAAACCTAATAGTAGAAATAAAAAGGAATGCTTTGATTTTGACTGGCACTTTTCAAGAGGCGATTTTGAAGGTGCGAGCAATATCGATTTTGATATAAAAACATGGGAGCAGGTGGACATTCCTCATGATTTTGCAATACGAGGACCTTTTACACTGGATAAAGACCAAAAGGAAAATCCTCAAGACTTTACAGACTGGCAGACGCCACAGGGCTATGCAGACTGGCAAACAGGGAACTTGAACGGCTATTTGCCTGGCGGCATTGGCTGGTACAGGAAAAGCTTTTTTGTTTCAGAGGAAGCAAAAGGCAAGAAGCTTTTTTTAGAATTTGAAGGTATCTATCGTAACGCAGATATTTGGTTGAACGGCAACCATATAAAAAATCAGCGAAATGGGTATTTGGGGTTCCATATTGATATAACAAAACACATAAAATTCAATGAAAAAAATATATTGGCAGTGCGATGCGATAACAGCCCAAAGGATACATCCAGATGGTACACTGGCAGCGGAATCTACAGACACTGCTATATCTGTTCGTATGAGCCTATATACATACCGCAAAATAATATCTATATTACTACTCCTAATATCAGTTTGGAAAGAGCAAGCGTTCAGCTAGAAGCAAAAATATACAACAGCACCGCTAAAGATGAATGGTGCAAAGCGGAAATTGATATTATAGACAGCTATGGCAAATGCGTAAGCTCTGCTGCAAGTGCTTTTGAAGTAAAAGCGAGGGAATTATTTGTAATTAACAATCTTCTTTTTGTAATTGACCCTCAGCTTTGGTCGATAGAATCACCCACGCTTTATAAGGCATTGGTGAAGCTATTTGTAAATGAAAATTTAATGGGCGAGTACGAAAACACCTTTGGCATAAGACACGTGGAGTTCATCGCAGGAAAAGGCTTATTAATAAATGGTCAAAAGGTTATTGCAAAGGGCGTAAATATTCATCATGACCTTGGTGCACTTGGCGCGGCTGCCTTTGACAATGCCATATTACGCAGACTGGAATTGATAAAAGAAATGGGCTGTAATGCCATACGCCTAAGCCATAATCCCCATGCGCCTGCATTATTGGATATGTGCGATAAAATGGGTATTTTAGTTTATGCAGAGGCATTTGACAAGCTAAGCAATCAATATTATGGCGAGGATATAGATTTTGAAGCTGTTTGGCAGGAGGATTTGCAGACCTATATAGAGCGCGACCGCAATCACCCTTGCATTTTCATCTGGAGCGTGGGAAATGAAGTGGATCAGCAGCGCTTTTCCCAAGACTTTGGCGTAGATATATTGCAGAGAATGGTCACTTTCGCACATCAGTTTGAGCCTTCTCGCAAGGTAACCTGTGCACTTTACCCTGCAAGGCGTGATGCAAAAAAATGGAGCGAAGCTGATTTTTATGAATCAGAGCCTGCTCAAATGTCCTTTTATATGGATGTATTAAGCTGTAATTACACCTGGGCTTTCTTTGAAAAGGATATGCAAAAATATCCTCAATTAATTCCTTTGCAAAGCGAAGCTGCAGTAGGCTATGAAGACTTAGGCGGCTGGACAAACTATGATAAAAAAGCAGTTGTTGGGCATCTTTTCTGGGGCGGCATTGATTATCTTGGCGAATCCATTTCATGGCCTTACAAGGGCTGGTATCGCGGCTTTGCTGATATTTGCGGACACCGCAGACCTATTTCGTATCATATGGAAGCTGCATTTTCACAAAAGCCTGTGGTGCATATCGGTGTGGCATTTGAAGACAGTGCAACGGGTATTATTTGGAATGATGCAGACTTGCAATGGAAAAACATACTCTCGCATTGGAATTGGGCCGAGGGAGATAAATTGAAAATAAAGGTTTATTCAAATCAAGATAGCGTGGAGCTTTATTTGAACGGAAAGTCACTCGGCAAAAAATATGCCAATGAATCTAAAAATTACATCTATGCGTTTGATGTGGATTATTCCGCCGGCACCTTATTGGCAGTAGCTAAAGAAAACGATAAAGTCACTGCAACACATGCCATTCTGACCGCAGGAGAAAAATGCAGAATTATACTTGATGCAGAGCGAGCTATTCTAAGTGCCGACGGACAAGATGTTGTGCATATTACCGCAAAAATTACGGATGCAGCAGGGGTTGTATGCCCCTATGCGAACGATTTGCTTGAATTTTCCGTACAGGGTGCGGGCAAACTGCAAGGGGTGGCATCTGGAGATTTAAAAAGCCATGAGAGTTTTACTGCTAATGCACATACTGCATTTCTTGGCATTGCACAGCTTGTAGTACGGTCAGCAAAAGAGCCTGGAGATATTTTTATTACAGCAAAATGTGCGGGTTTGGAAACAGCAAATATAATAATTAAAGCACTATAAACAATTAATTTATTAGGAAAACCGTTTGCGGTATTGTGTAGGAGAATTACCGTATGCGTTTTGAAAATGCTTAATAAAATGAGAGGCATCTACATAGCCGCATTGCTCAGCAATCACAGGCAGTGTGAGCGATGGATTTTGCAATAAAGATATTGCAGCTTTTAATCGCAAGGTGTTAATATACTGAGTAGGAGTCTGTTTATAGGCACTTATAAAAAGTCTGTCAAATTGACGTCTTGAAAGATACGCATTTGCTGCTAAAATATTTATGTCAATTTTCCTTGTAAAATTATTTTCTATTTGTACAAGTGCCACAAATATATTTTTATAATTATTGCTGTTTATCAGCGGTGATGTCTCATAACATTTTGACAGATAGGCGAAAAGTCCGCTCAAATAATTATTGATGACGTTATTATCCAGCTTATTAAAAATGATACATTCGTTTGTTATTAGGGATATAAAATTATTTACAATTGTTAATTGCGATTCATTCAATTGTATTTGTAAATAGCCGTCTTCATATAAGTTGCCAGAATGAAACAAAGGTTCAATTATAGGCAATTTAATAAGGGTGGTATTGTCCTTTATATAGTCTAATGTTAATAAAAGACAACAACAATGAAAGCCTGGTTCAATTACCAAACCGTGTATTACATTGGGTGCCAAAATATAAATGTCGCCTTTTTCCATCGCCAGTGCTTTTCCGTTTACAGTCTGATTTGAACTGCCTTCAAATACAATCAGAATCTCCATAAATTCTTGTTTATGCGGTCCTCTGCCCGATGGTAAAGAGGGGCTGATTATAAAAAAAGTGGATTTATCAAAACCATACACCCTATAATCTTCAATTAACGTATCTATCACATAATCATTCATAATGTCTTAATTATACAACTCCTTGTCTTATTCGTCAATTGACGAATAAGGGTGTAAAATATAAAATATAGTTATAGAATTATGCATATTTATATGTAAAGAATTTAAGCGAAATTTTGGAGGAAGTATGAAGAAAATTGTTACAATTATACTCGTATTTACACTGACATTATCATTGGCATTTACAGCGTATGCAGCAAACAGTAAGGAAATTGTAGTCAATGGCGGCTTTGAAGACGGGCAGGACCCATGGGTAGTTTACGATGCCACGACGGCAACAATTACCTTGGACGATACGATTAAGCATAGCGGAAAGAGCTCTATGGAAGTTACTGATAAAACTGTAGGGCATGGTGGTGTGGAGCAGGAAATCACGGATGCTGTTAAGTTTTATGGCAAGGGTACATATCATGCTTCCGCGTGGATATATCTTGAAAAGGGAGAGACTCCGGCAAGCTGCTCTTTTGTTTTTCAACTTAAATCCAGTGATGAAGCCAGTACACCAAACAAAGGAAGTGCATGGGCATTAACGGCTTTGACACCCTTAACAGAAGCAACATGGGTTCAGGTATCAGGAGATGTTGATTTTGAGTGGGCTGCAGATTTAGCCTTTGCAGAAATATATATATATTTTCCTAACAATGATGCAGGCTATCCCAATTACTGTATTGATGATATTTCTTTGGTGAAGGTGGGCTATTCTGGAGCAGATTTTACAGCACCTACTGAATCTCCAATTCCTACAGAAGCACCTTCTCCAACACCTGCACCACCCACGAGGACACCTGCACCAGCGACAGCTAAGCCTACTTTGGCACCGGGTCAAACGGAAAAGCCAACAAGTGCACCGGTAAAAGCGGCAACGGGAAACACTAACAATACTCCTATTACTTTGCTTATTGGCTTTTTAATGACAGGCGGAGGAATTCTTATTGGCGGTACAGGTATGTATTTTATACTAAAAAAGAAGCAGGTGAAAGTGAATGAAGAATAAGTATCTTGCTTTTTTATCGGGCTTTATTGGATTAATAATGGTAGTAAGCGGTACTGTACTAACAGTAACTTATAACAAAGTACAGGGAGCTACTGCACAAGTTGCTGCTGATGAGGTAATCATTCCAGATCCAAATGTACCCTTAATTAATAATGACGCTTTTTTAAACCCTGCAAATATATATCGTCCTTTACGTATTCAGCATGGCTCAAACTCTTGGCCTTCAGGAATAAATACTGCCGAAAAAAGAGCAAATAACTTGAAAGAGTTAGGCTTTGGCGGAATTGTTGCTAATGTTGATTGGACTGCAAAATACTTGCAGGATGATAAACAATTTAAAGCTTTATCAGACAGCTTTAATGAACTTAAAACTGCGGGCTATCGTGCTTGGATATATGATGAAAATGGTTATCCCAGCGGCAGTGCAAATGGTTTAGTTGTTGATAAAGACCATATGCAATATCAGGCAGTGGGCTTTGGAGTAGGAAATGCTAAAGGAAATGGGACAGTTCAAACCTCAGAGGATTTACCAGCGAATATGACTACATACCTAAGCGCAACTATTTGTCCATTAAAAAATGGAAAGCCAGACTACACTGCCAGCACTACAGTGAATGATGCTAAGTTAGATGGAAGAAAGCTAACCTTTAGCGGTATTGAGGGTGAATGGCAAATTAATATGTACGGCGTTTATCCTGTGAGCGCTAATGGTCTGATGATGGTGAATGATTATGGTACAAAATCAAGATATTATCCAAACCTATTGAATAAAGATGCAGTACAGCGTTTTATTGATGTTACCTATGCTGCTTATGGTTCAAAGATTGCTAACTTTTCAAGTGTTGTCGAAGCATTTTTTATGGATGAACCAGTTTTGTGGACATCAAGGCATTATGCTTCTCCAAATGTTACATTTGATTATCCTCTTGTGCCTTATGAAGAAAGCCTACAGGCAAGATTTAAAGAAAAGTTTGGATATGATTTGCCTCTTCAATCCTTGTTTTATGGCGATTCAGATACTGACTTGCGTGCCAGAGTTGATTATTACGAGCTTGTTGCACAAATGCTTTCAGAGAGTTTCTTTGGACAATTAGAAAGCTGGTGTACTGCGCATGGTGTGCAATCCTCAGGACATTTGCTTTTAGAGGAAGGGACTCAATGGCATGTGCCGTTCTATGGAGATTATATGAAGCAGGAACAGACAATGGGATACCCTGGCTTTGATATGTTATATTGCATTCCAGATGAGTATATTTCCAATCACACAGCAGTTGGAGCAAAGTATGCCAGCTCCTCTGCCCGTTGGAGAGGTGTTTCGACAGTTGTGGCGGAATTTTGTCCTGTGCAAAACCCAGATGTATGGGCAAAAGACCATTTGAATTACTCCCTGGGTACAATTTCGTTGGCATACTTTAATGGAGTTACTCAATTAACTTCCTACTATTCTCAAGCAAATACTGACCCAAAGGTGGGCTCAGTATGGAACACCTACGCAGGCAGACTGGGCTATATGCTGAACGATGCCAGGATGAACTCTAATATTGCAATCTACTATCCAATAAGCACATCTCAAGCCTATTATAAGCCCAATGCAACACAGCAGACATCACCCGCCACCGTTCAAGTTGCAACAACAGATAACTTAATAAATAATTTATCCAAGGCGCTGATGGACAACAAGCTGGATTACAACTTCCTAAGCAATGAAGCTCTCGCGGCAGCTACAATATCAAATGGTAAAATGACTATTAATAAAGATACCTATAAAGTTTTAATAATGCCGGATTGCAAGGTTATGGATTTGTCTGCTTTAAAAATAGTAGAGCAATTTATTAAAGCGGGCGGTAAGGTTATTTGGCTAAACAGTATGCCAACTTTATCTACCATTGATGCAGAGCAAGCTGAGCTAACACAAATTTCAGATACGCACAAAAATGAGCTCATAAAATACAATGCGTCAACGCTGCCTACTATTATTGATGCAGTTACAGCTGTGGCGCATAAGCCCATGACTGTTTCAGGAAGTGATTCAGTTTATGTTACTCCGCAGTTCAAAAATGGCCGTCAATTCTACTATATTGTTAACACTGTAAAGGATGATGCGACCTTAACATTTTCTCAGGATGGTATCACAAGCTTTACTGTCTATAATCCAATAGACGGAAGTGTGAATGTAGTTGAAAATGGCACTACAATAACTGGGTATAGAGGGCTTTTCGTAGAGCCAAATTTTAGTTAATTTAGAGCTGCGTTTTTGAAAAAAGTAAGTGAAATTATTAGCGCAATGTTAGAATACTATGCAGGCGACGTTTTGCGTATTAACCATTTTCTAAAGGTCTATGCCTTTGCAAAAGCTATTGGCGAGCAAGAGAATTTAGACGCAAATATACAGGAAATATTAGAGACTGCTGCATTAGTACATGATATTGGCATTAAAATTAGTGAAGAAAAATACCATTCCAGCGCAGGAAACTTTCAACAGATTGAGGGTCCAACCATTGCGCAAAAGATGTTGGAAAGGCTTGGCTATGAAGAAAGCTTTATAGAACGTATTTGCTTTTTAATAGCGCATCATCACACTTATACGAATATTGAGGGTATAGATTATCAAATACTGATTGAAGCGGATTTTTTAGTGAATATTTTTGAAGAAAAAATATCTTTGGAAGCTGCAAAGGGCATTAAAGAGAAGTATTTTAAAACGAAAACAGGGGCGAGGTTTTTGGAAGATTTGTATTTATAATTAAATGAAGAGCCGCCAGATGGCGGCTCTCATCTATTAGCCCTTATATAATCCATACAATATTCATCCTTGCCCGCCATAGCTAGTGCGGCATATAATGTACTATGCAGCGTGGCATTTGTGATGTCCATTATGGCACTATCCAGCCCGCAGTAAATAGCGGTCGCTAAAAATGCGGCGTTAATGGTTTGCCTTTTTGGCAAACCAAAGGATATATTGGAAAGCCCGCAAATGGTGTTTACCTTTGGATAAAGGCGTTTTATTTCCTCTATGGATTTTAGTGTAATCACAGCACTGCCGTCTTGCACTGCCATCGCTTCGCAAAGCACATCGATATATATTTTTTCTATATTTACGCCATTTTCACAGAGCTTTTCAATAAGCCTTGACGCATTTACAACACGCTTTTCTACTGTTTCTGGAATGCCGTTCTCATCAATTGGCAAGCCAACTATTCCGCAATTATATTCTTTTATAATTGGCACAAGCTCATTAAAGCGTTGGGCTAAGGTGAGAGAATTAATAATTATTTCTCTGTCCTTGATTTTGTCTATTACCTTTTTTATCAGCGACGGATTGGGAGAATCCAGCATGATTCCGCATGTGCATTGCGCCTGCACCATCTCTAGAATTTGTTCCATTATTTGCTCTTCTTTTTCTCCGCACAAGGCTGTGTTTATGTCCAGAAAATTTGCTCCTTTTTCCACCTGTGCCAATGTCAGCTGCACTAGATATTCCATATCTCCATCTAGCATTGCCTCCAATGTCTTGGGGATAGAGCTGTTTAATTTCTCGCCTACTATTAACATAAACCATTCCTCCGCATTTCCTTTATTAATGAGCAAACCAGCTGCGTTTTATTTAAGGGCGTCATAATGAAATATCCGTCACAAAAAGCACTTGCCTTTCTTGCAATCTCTGTACAAAATTTTACAGAAATGTCCTCTGACTGCTCTGGCGTTTTATCTTTAAAAAGACGAATGAGTGCATCTGGAATTTCTATTCCTGGCACCTCATTATTAATAAAGACAGCATTTTTGTAGCCTGCTAAAGGCATAATGCCCACTAGCAGCTTGCAATCCAGTCGCTCCTTTGCAAGGCGAAGATTTTCTATTGACTTATCTGAAAAGGCAGACTGTGTGAGCAAAAATTGCGCCCCGCTTTGAATTTTTCGTTTAGCTCTCTCCAGCTCTATTTCAAAATTGGTGCTGTTAATATTTAATGCGCCGCCAATGTAGTAAGGAGCTTCAGAAAAAACCTCCGTGTTTAGACTATTTATGTAATTTATTAAATTAAAAGAATTAAGGCAAAAAACGCTCTTTATTAAGCCTTCACCATTTTGGGGCACAGGGTCACCTGTAATAACAAGTATATTATCTATTTTTTCTATATTACCACCTAATAAAGCGGCTTTAATCGCTATTATATTTCTGTCCCGACAGGAAAGATGGGGCAATACGCAAAGCCCTGTGTCTCTTTTAATCTTGGCGGCAGTCATAATGCTATCTGCTCTTGTGCGTGCTAAAGGCGAATCCGCAAAGGTAATGACATCTATGCCTGCGTTTTTTAGCTCCATTGCTTTTTCGTGTAAGAGCTGATAATTGGTGTCACTTGGGGGGTCTAGCTCTACAGCAATTACTTTTTTCCCTTGCTCCAGCTTTTCTCTAAACGAGTTTTCAGCTATATCGTGATGAATAGATGACCTTTTTATTTGGGTTGGAACGATAGTATCACTGCTTTTACCCTTTAATAATTCTGAAACCGCTTTTATATGAGCAGGAGTAGTACCACAGCAGCCGCCAAGTATTTTTACGCCTTGCTTTTGCATTTGCGCCAGCTTTTCTGCGAAATATTGCGCATTGTCAATATAGATTGTTCGCCCATTTACTGTAGCAGGATAGCCTGCATTTGGCATAATGGAAAGGGTAGTATTTATTTCATTTTGATTGATTAAATGAAGAAGATGGGTTGGACCGCACACACAATTCAGTCCGACAGCATCCACAAACCCACTATTTTGCGCCTGTGAAAAAAGCTGTGTATAAAAATTGCCCTTGCTGCTGTAACCATCCTGGCTAACAGCAAAAGAAACTATAATATAAGCCTCTTTCACTTTTTCTTTTATATGTTCAAGTGCTTTTTCTAAAAGAACAAAAGAGGGAAAGGTTTCAAATATAAAATTCTTTGCACCGCAGGCAATAAACGCATCTATTATTTCGATATTAAATTGCTCAATATTTTCTTCCTGCAAAAATGTAGCTGGACCAATATCCGCAAAAACAAACGCATTTGACCCTTTCGCGGCGGCACAGGCATTTTCCCAGCCCTTGCGCACAAGTGTCAATTGCTCGTTTTTTGAAGGCGCAATAGCATGGCAAATGCCAAAGGTATTTGTTTTTATTGCCATTGCCCCAGCATCAATATATTCTTTATGAATTTTTATGACGGTACTACTATCATTAATATTTGCAAGCTCTGGCGGCTGGTTATTGCCAGAAACTGCGCCATAATACGTGCCAAAGGCCCCGTCAAAAAGCAAATATTTATCTATCATTAATTTATTTATTTTTATCGCCTGCCTCGCTTACCCTTTGTTTCTATATTATATACGATTTTTTTATATTGGACAAGCGAGCCTAAAAAGCCCTTTTTCAAATTAATACTTGATTTTTAATGTTTTAAAGGCTATAATTTATTAATGCTGATAATTTGTTTTTAGAAAGGGTTTTTATGCAAAAAATATCAATTATCGTGCCTTGCTTTAATGAACAAGAAGCGCTTCCGCATTTTTATAATGCGCTTACAAAGGTTGCTTCAGAAATGGCTTATTTAGACTTTGAAATAGTTTTCATAGATGATGGCTCCAGTGACGAAACCTTGAAAATAGCTGAAGCACTTAGCAAAAGTGATGCCAGAGTACGCTATATTTCGTTTTCTCGGAACTTTGGCAAGGAAGCCGCCATATTTGCAGGACTAGAGCACTCCACAGGCGATTTTGTGGCAATAATGGATGCCGATTTGCAAGACCCGCCAGAATTACTAAAGGAAATGTATAGTAGCATTGCTAACGAAGGCTACGATTGCGTGGCTACTAGGCGTGCCACACGAAAGGGTGAGCCTGCTATTCGCTCTTTTTTTGCACGACGTTTTTATAAATTAATAAATAAAATTTCTAAAACTGAAATAGTAGATGGCGCAAGAGATTTTCGCTTAATGACCAGACAAGTGGTGGATGCCATATTGAAGCTTTGCGAATACAACCGCTTTTCAAAGGGCATATTTGGCTGGGTGGGCTTCAAAACCAAGTGGCTCCAGTATGATAATATTGAGCGTGTGGCAGGCAAGACTAAATGGTCGTTTGGCAAGTTGTTTTTATACTCACTAGAAGGAATTGTCGCCTTTTCAACAGCGCCACTAGCCATTGCTACAGTGATTGGTTTTATATTTTGTGCACTTTCTATACTTGCAGTTATTTTTATAGTTATTCGTCAAATATTCTGGAGCGGCTCTGCCTATGGCTGGCCGTCTCTTGTTTGCATTATGTTTTTCATTGGCGGCATACAAATTTTTTGCATAGGCATAGTAGGTCAGTACCTATCGAAAACATATTTGGAAACGAAGAAAAGACCTATTTATATAGTGAGAGAGAAATCGGAAAAAGAGGACTAAGAGTTAAATTATAAAACTCTCTTAGCGTACTAAGTTAATAACGTTTTATCTTTTTTATTTATAACGAGGGATAACATGAATTTTGAAAAATTTTTTATAGAAGCAGAAAACTATTATGCAGATAATGAATATGAAAAAGCATTAGAGAAGTTCAGATTTTTATATAATAATGTGCAGACTAATGATTGCCTTAACTATATTGGTTGTTGTTATATACACTTAGAAAGGTATTTGTTGGCGATTGAGTGTTTTGAAAGTTTAATAAAAAACAATTCTGATTGGGAGAGACCTTTTATAAATTTGGGAAGGGTCTATATTAAAATAGGAGAATATAACAAAGCATTTGAGTATTTGAAAAAAGCAGAAGTCTTAAATCCATTTAATGAAGACGTTTACTTCTATCTTGGAATGTTCTATTCATCCATAGGGGATTATGAATCTGCAAAGAAATCCTATATAAAATCGTTAGATATAAATAATAACCAATCGGAAACTCACCAGAACTTAGGAATATGTTATAATAAGCAGAAGTTATATGAGGAAGCGTTAAATGAATTTGCACTTGCTTATAATATTGATAATTGCAACATTGATGTAATTTTCAATCAAGGTTGCATTTATGAACGCATCAGAAATTATTCTAAGGCATTGGAAAAGTTTTGTTTGTTAAATATTAATTATCCTCATGATGTTGAATATATAACGCATATTGCACACTGTTCGCCAGCCGCTCATAATCAGCGCCATATATGACTAATCCGCCAAGGACATTTCTGTAGAAACTTAATTTTGCCTTTAAATTCCGGTCATTAAGGTAATTGATGCGCAAAGGCTCATATTGCCTGTTTTCGCCGTTGCTCATCAGAATCGTGTTTACAAGATTATGCTCAATCAAGTTCCCGGAGTGCTTTTCAATTGTTGCGCCGGCCGCGATACCGATTATGGAGAGATTTTCAATGTCAATAGGAGGATGT
>Ga0118677_10008686_pt1 | contig 16191 bp, 6 predicted proteins | sample AliMusrvi5mmetaG_FD_86154 | JGI IMG/M metagenome (GOLD analysis project Ga0118677, IMG submission 86154) | reverse complement strand
GGGTTGGATCGTTTGTTAGGGAGGATCGCCGCCCGGTTTCCTGATCCGGGTGGGATCGGGATCGGGATGGCCGGGGCGTTGGATGCGGGGGACCGGGAGCGGGTGCGGGTGACGGCGGACAAGGCATGGCCTGGGATTCCGTGTTGGGTAGGCAATGATTTGGAGACGGCGCATGCCGCGGCGGGCGGGGAAACGAACCAACCTACGGCGGTGCGGGTGATCGTGATCAGCGGAACGGGTGCTTCATGTTATGGGAAAAAGGCCAATGGCGAGGAGGTGCTCACCGGCGGTTGGGGACATCTGCTGGATGACCGCGGCAGCGGATATGACATCGCCCGCAGGTCATGCAAGGCGGTCTATGCGGGTTTTGACGAAACCGGCCGCTGGCCGGCGCTGGGCGCACGGCTGTTAGGCGTGCTGCAGTTGAACACGCCTGCCGACATGAACGCCTGGCTCGGCCGCGCATCCAAGGCAGAGATCGCCTCCTTGGCAATCGAGGTGTTTGCCGCAGCGGCGGCAGGCGACAAAACCGCCACACGGATTCTGATAGAAGCGGCGGCGGCCATCACCCGCACCGCCACTGCCTGCGCGCACCGCCTGACGCGCAAGGGAACGGCGGTCGAATTTCATCTAACAGGGAGCGTGCTGGTCAACCAGCGCGGGTTCGCAAAGCAGGTGGAGCGGCGTCTGCTTGAGGCCTGGCCGGGTGCCGTGGTGAGGATGTTGGAACGTGAGGCGGCGTGGGGTGCCGTGGAAATGGCGCGGCGCCTGAGGCATGATGGACTAACAAAGAAAGCCGGAGCTGCTAGAAAAGAACCGGCGGCTGAGAGTGTGATACCGGCGTCGCGCGGGTTATCGCCGACCGAGCAGCGGAATTCGCGCTCGGCGCGTTTGGACCGCATGACCACGGCTGCTGCGATCCGATTGATGTTGGACGAGGAGTCGACGATTCCGGCGGCCCTGCTCCGTGAGCGGAGCAAGATCGCCAAGGCGGTCGAGTTGATCGTGGAAAGTTTCCGTGGTGGCGGGAAGATGGTTTATGTGGGAGCGGGCACCAGCGGTCGATTGGGGGCGCTCGACGCCTATGAATGTCCGCCGACCTTCAACGTGTCGCCGGAGATGGTGCAGGCGATCGTGGCCGGCGGCGGGCAGGCCTTGGTGGGCGCGGCGGAAGATGCGGAGGATGACTTCGATGGTGGCGGGCAGGTGGCTGTTAGCCGGGGCATCGCCAAGGGCGACGTGGTGATCGGCATCGCGGCCAGCGGGCGGACGCCCTTCGTGTGGGGCGCGCTTCATGCCGCTCACCAACTGGGGGCCAAGACCATCCTGGTTTGTTTCAATCCCAACCTTGTCTTCAGGGCGGGCCATCGTCCGAATTTGGTGATTGCCCCGCGCATTGGATCCGAGGTTCTAACAGGATCAACCCGGCTCAAGGCGGGCACGGCCACCAAGTTGTTACTGAACATGTTCACCACCCTGGCGATGGTGAGGATGGGCAAGGTGGTGGAGAACCTGATGGTGGACGTGCAGCCATCGAATGCCAAACTGCGGTTGCGCGCCATCAGCATCGTGCGCGAACTCACCGGCGCGAGCGAGGAATCCGCCGAACGCGAATTGGATCGGAATGAGTGGGCGGTGAAGAAAACGGTCGAGACGGCAGGAACAAGCGGCCGCGCTTCTCCCACTTGGTCCCGCAGGTGAACATGCCCTGTGCGGATCAGGTGCCGCGCATTCTCACCGCCCATGCGGGGCGGACAAGTCGGCGGACCGGTCCGGTCCGCCCTACCGATTGTCGATCGGTTCGAACTCGTATTGGATTTCGCCGATTTGTTGGATCTTGCCGGGTTCCAGCCACTGGGTGACGACCTTGGTCTGCTGGTCCTTGCGGCCCCAGTGGGTGTGGATCACGGCGCGCACCGTGGTGGCATGGGTGGCGGTGCAGTGGATTTGATAGATGCCGGGCACGGCGTGGCGGATCATGTATTCGCCCACGCCGTTGGCACCGGTGATCCGTCCGCCGAACTGGCTGGGCGAGTTGCCAACCGAGCACGGTTGGTCGCCCGGTTCCACAACCGAGAAGTCCAGTGACCCGCCATCGCCGGACGATGTCAGGACGATCCGGATATCGGCGGCAAGGCTTTGCATGTTGCGGATGACGGGATGATGCAATTGGGGATCGCCGAGCCGGTGATACAAGCCGTTGAACTCGGTGAGGGCGATGGCGGTGAGGGTGCCGGAATCGTTCGACAATGCCTCAGGCAGGGATTGTAATAAAACCTGCGCGGCGTTCGGCAGATCCATGCCGGCAGCCCGCATCGAGGAGAGATCAAGGCATGCCAGAAGGTTGTCACCGGCAAGCGGATCCAGGGCCAATTCGGCTTGCGGCGATTGTCCGAATTCCGCCAGCCAGAAGGCATAACCGCGGAGCGCGGACTCATCGCCGGGGCGCGCCTCGACGAGGTTGGAAAGCGCGCGGGTGGCGAGGGCGTCATGGTGATGGGCGAACAGGATGCGGGCGGCGTCCACATAGCCGCGCGGTTGATAGACATTTTGGCCTTTGAAAGCGCGGTAGGCGGCTTGCGGGTCCGCTCCGGCGGCGATGGCCTTGGCGAAATCCTCCATGGCGGCGGGCGTGGCCGCGACGGGTTCGGCGGATGGCGCGGCCGGTGTTATGTTAGATATGGGTTTGTTGTCCGTGCCGTTGCCGGCATCGTTGATCCGGGCGGGGATGGCGGGCCTCGCTCGGAATCCGTCGTCCGCGCTGGTGGATTCGAAGTCATCGGGGGGTGTGGGTTGGCCTGTGATCCAGACGTCCTTCTGCTCGCGGATGGGATCCTGATTGCCGGGATCGGCAGGTGCCTGTGGTGCGGCGAAGGGATCCGCGAAACAACCGTCATTGCGATCAGGCGGTTGATCGACGACCACCATGTCGCCGGGGAACAGCGGGGCATCCTGATAGTTATGGCTGGTTGTGTTGAAGACGGTTTTGCCGGCGTTGCGGTAGAGGGCGACGCAGTCGAGGTTGGCCAGCGGCTGCGGGCCAGCGGCCTGGGTCAGGGCTTGGCGCAGAGTCATGCCGGGATCGCCGGTAACGAGGCCGGGGTTGGCGACCAGGCCGCGCACCGAGACGGTGAGCGGTTGGCCGGCGGGCGGCGGATGGAGCGGTGTTTGGGAGAGTTTCGGGCCTAGCGCATCCAACTCATCGATGGATTTCTTCCACTTCCGATAGTCGTCGTTGGTGCGCAACTTCGGTCGTTCGGCAATCAGAGCGGCGGCCTTGTTGAACCAACCGGCGATGGTGGCGAACGCCTCCGGATCGCGTTGCGCCGGCGTGAACTGTGACTCGATCGCCTTGATCCAGATACCCACCTGCTTGAGCCGCGGCTGGATCAGCGCGTCGTAATCGGGGAAAAGCGTGCCATACCAGCGGAGTTTGGCGGCCCACGCGCCGGCGGGTCCCGCGGCGTGTTGCCTGTCATAGTCGGCCAGGCGGTTCTGATAGTCGGCCTGCAGTTCCGGTTCGGGTGGCTGGATATGGTATTGGACATAGTCCTCGATGCGGTCGAGCACGATCAGCGAGGTGTAATCACTCACCAGGCCATAGGTCTTGCAATGTTTGATGATATTTCTGCGGTCCGGGTGTTCGAGATGTTCGATGTCTGTTAGAACGCGCTGGGCGTGGAGGCGGCGGATGATGCCACCGGGATGCGTGCCGCGCTGGCAGGCGATCTTGATGGGGGTCAGGTGGTCGTTGTCAAAGCCATAGCGGAGTTCCAGGGTGGCGGCTTGCGGGTCGGCCAAGGTGTCGAAGATCCGCAGCCGTTGGCCGGGTTGGCGGTCGATATCGAACATGTCGGCGTCCGTCCCGGTACCAACCAGGAAAAACTTCAAGCGTTGTTGGGTGAGTTTCGTCAGCGCCGCCTGCGGGGTGTCGGTCGCGAGGTCGATCACCTCGCCGCCGGACAAGCACGCGTGGCGGCCCGGGAAATTCGCGGTGGCGGGTGGGCCGGAATGGATGAACATGAACTTGCAGGCATCCCACCACGAAGCGGATCCCAGGGTGGCCACACCATCGCCGAGATAGACCACGAGGTCCACCGGTTTGGCAGGGGCCTTCATCGCGGACAGGCAGGTGGCGCCGTCGTAGTCGACATGCTCGAGTGTTTGTTTGAGCTTGTCCCAGCGGCCGTCGCGCACCTCGAATTCGCCGACATCCTCGACGCGGTCGCGCAGCAATTGCAGCGACACGCGGGATTTCCGGAGTTTGGCGAACCACCTGTCCAGCACCTCGAATTCCTTTGCATGGTCGCGTGTGAGGCCGGACTGCGAGGCGTCCCAGACGAGCAGGATCGATTCGGGTGAGGTGCGCGGGCGGGCTGGGATTTCGGGCATCACCATGGTCAGATAGAACGCGGGGTGAGCCCCTTCATCCTCGACGATCAGCACCGGTTCATCGAGCTTCGCGGCTATCAGTTGCAGCGTGCCAGCGGGCTTGAAATCCTTGCGTTCCACCGATTGATCGCCGACTGCGGACGCGGTGAACTCGAGGCCGGCGACATCAGTGACGCGGAACGAGCCGGTGCCGGTGCCGCGGACCTTGCATGAAAAAACATCCAGGGCCTCGGGGAAATCCAGCGGCAGCGAGTAGGCGAAACCATCGGGTGCGGGGCGCAGGGTTTCGGTATAACTGATGCGCAGGCGTTTGGTGCCCTTGGCCGGCACCGGGAAAACCCTGGTGCGATAGATATTGCCGGCTTCGCGTTCGACGAGACCGGGATCAACCATGCGGCGTTTGATGGATTCGTAGGCATTGCGGGCGCGTTCCTTTTCCACCGCCACGCTGTCGCGCAGCTTGCCGTTCACTTCGAGGGCATATCCGGACACCGTGGCCCCGTCCGGCAGCGGCATCACGAATTCGCCTTCCACCGGGCGCTCGCCATCATTGCGGAAGCGCAGGTCGAACGAGGTTTCCGCGATGTCGCCAAGCACGCGGATCGAAACGTCCGCCTGATCCAGATGGAGCCGTTTGACCGTGCCGTCGGTGTCGCGCGTCGTCATGCGCGGGACCTGCGCCGGGGAGAGGGATTGGAATGTTAGAAACAGGAGGAGTGTTAGATACTGTTTCATATTGAAATGGGGATGCATCAGGGTGGGAGCGGGATCACGTCGGCGCGGACGAAAACGAGGATCTTGCGCGTCACGGCGGGCGCGTTGGCCTTCGGCGAGATGACAGAAACCATCTCGAATTGGCCGTCCTGCAAAGTGACGCCGGTATTGACGCGCCAGGTTTCGAAGACCGGCATGCGCCATGGTGCCTCGCCCCATGGGTCTTTATGTTCCATCCAGGTATCGAATCTAACCAAACTGACGATTTCCGGCACGAAGCGGAGGTCGATGAAATGCCCGTTCTCGCCAACCGTGGGTTCGATCTCGAAGGTCACACCGGTGTTGCGGGTCTCAAAGGCGGTGAATTCATTGGGGCGCAGTAGAGGAAGCTTGGGGATTTCCAGGCCAGGTCCGAACAGGCCCTGGCAGGTGGGTTCGTATTCGGTCGGATAGATCAACTCCCTGATGGATTCGATCGTAGCTTTCTGGCCGCTGCGGCATACCACCATGCAGGTTTCCAGGATCTTGGCCTTGCCATCCTTGGCTTGGGCCAGGGCCATGGTGTGCATGGCGCCGCCGCCTTTGTCCTTGGCGGCGAGCATTTCTGTTAGAGCGGGATGGGTGACTTCGATGTACTGGACGCTGACGCGGACGTGCTCCGGAAGGCGCCCGGCAGCAGCGCAGAGGCCGCAGGTGAGAACAAGCAGGGCGATGGAGAGGAAGCGGACGGGGCGAAAGGCTGCATGACTCTTCAAGTCGCGGAGCGACTTTGTGATGGTAGCCGTGGGTTTCAACCGACGCATGAGACCGTTTGCCGCCACGGGACATCCACCCGCCTCAGGCGGCGCGCCGCGACGCGGAGACACTCCGCGGGCTTCGGAGCGGGACGCTCCGGACACGGTCTGGCGCAGGATGCGCCAGCCACTTGTCTGGAGCGGGACGCTCCAGCCACGCTGCTTTGCTAGATCCATCAGCGGCCGGTGGTGATGACGTCGGCTTTGACGAAGACCATGAGTTTGCGGGTGAAATCGGGGAAGCCGTCCTTGTTTTTCGGGGAGAGGGCGGCGGCGAGCATGTATTGGCCATCGGCGAGGGTGACGGCGGTGTTGAGGCGCAGGGTGTAGAAGGTGGGCATTTGGACGGGTGAGTTGCCGTGTTCGCCCTTCCATTCGGCCCAGATGTTGTTGCCGACATGATAGACGATTTCGGGCACGAAGCGCAGGTCGATGATCTTGCCATCCTCGGACAGGGTAGGTTCGATTTCCAGGGTGGATCCGAGGTTGCGGGTTTCGAAGGCGGTGGGGGTGGGCCCCACGGCATCCGCGCTGCGGGTGGTTTTGGGCTTGTTGGCGTCCTTGTCCTTCTCTTTGTCCTTATCCTTGTCTTTGGAACCGGGGTCCTCCGGCAGTTGGGCGGGTTCGTATTCGGTCGGATAGATAAACTCCTCGATCGACTCGGAGGTCGCCTTTTGGCCGCTGCGGGCGATGACGAGCATGGTTTCCACGATGGTAGCCTTGCCGTCCTTGACGAGTTGGGTGACCTTTTTACGGAGTTCGGCGTCGGAGGCCTGCGCCTTGGGCGCGAATAACAATTCAGTGAGTTGCTCGTGGGAAACATCGATGAACTCGACCTGGACCCGGATTTGTTTGGGTAAACGGTTGAACTCACCGAGCGGATCGTAATCGGGCGTGCCAACCTGGGCGTGGGTAACGATGGATAGGGCAAGCCAGCAACAGGCGGCGACAATACCTTGAGGGAATTTCTTTTTCATGATCTGGGGGTGATCCTGATGGACCCGGAACCGGAATGCGAGGGGAAAATCCGGCAACGCCCAGGGCCTGGCAAGGTGATTTCATCTGTGAAGGATCCCGCGGGTTGCCGGTGGAGGAATCGGGTAGCTGCGTCCGGCTGCCCCAATCCTCGATCATCGCCCCGTTCTTTATCTTCCATCCACGATCCACGATCCGCCGGTCACGGCGCGACAATCTGATAGGGAATCGCCGGCAGCGCGCCCAGCGGAACGCGCCGTTTGACGGCGGTCTTGGCCGGCGAGGTGGGAGTTGTAGGTGTTGCCGGCGCCGATGGACTGGCGGCCTTGGCGGGTTTAACGGAGGCCTCAAGCGGCAATTTCCGCACGGCGGAGGCTGTTACTATCAGATTTCCCGATTGGCCGGCTTTGACCTTCGTTCTGTCTGATAGAACGGTCATTGACGACGCGGATGATTCGCCGAGGCTGATACCCGGTGGTGGGTCGACCAGTTCGAATTCGAGGTTCTGGAGATTCGGGCCGAGCGGCACCTGGACTTTGAGGGTCTGGGATCCGCCGGCGGGAATGCGGAGCGGAGTGGGTGAGAGCACAGAGTTGGCATCGCCGGGGCGGAAGAGACCGCCGACGGCGAGGATGAGTTCCCTGGCGGGGACGAGATGATGGTAGGCGAACGCCTGGGTGGCATCATCGGCGGGTACGGCGGTCCGCACGACCTCATGCCCCTGGATGGTGGCTTTGCCAGTGACATGGATGGCACCCGGCTTGGGCGGCCTGGCGGCGGGCGCTGTCAGGGTGCAGGTCATCTGGTTCTGATGGGCGGGGATGACGGCGGAATCGAGTTTGAAACCGGATGGGGCGTCCGTCAGCGACAGGGAGATCTCACCATCGAAGCCATCCTTGCGCAGGGCGTAGGCGGTGAAAGCAACGCTGGTTCCGCCGCGCACATTGAGCGAGGAAGGCGTAAACCTCAACTCAAAGTCAGGCCGGGGCGCGCTGAGGCGCAGGCGGTAGCCGAAGGCAGCGCCGCCGCCGTGTTGGGTATCGCCGATGCAGATATAATAATCACCGTCGGCCGGCAGGGTGGCCGCCAGATAGGAATCGGCGTGATGGGTGTTCAAACCTGAGGCTTTGTCTTCCTGATCGTCGTTGGTTGCCAGTTGATCGCCCGCGTGATTGAGTAACATGAGCACCGAATCCAGCGGCGAATCGAGCCTCCGAGCCATGACCTCGGCGACGATCTTCTGTCCCGCATGTCCGGCAAAGCGAAAGACATCCACATCTCCCGGATCGTCGATGTGGCCGTTGATGATGACCGGCAAGGTGACGGCACGGGCGTTGGTCCGCGCGTCATTCGGTTCGCATTCGGAATCCTCCGGCAATGCGTCCATCGCGAAGGGCACCCGGTTCGACAAGGGCGATGGCTGGATCATCAGGATCCCCGGCTGTTGGTCAGTCAGATCCACCGTGAGGTGGTTGTTTGGCAGATTCCAACCGGTCAGGGTGACGTTGGTTTTCGAGCCGATCCGTCCACCCATGGGCAACATGCCGGTGACAAACGGGAGTTCCCCTATCAGGATCCGATAGACGAAATCCTCGCGCCCCCGATAGAGCGCGTCATGGATTTCAAGCGTGTATTGGCCGTCATTCGGAATCTTATAGAAAATCACCGGATCGGGACGGAACCAGTAGTCATCCGCATAAGCGACCTCCTTGCCCTGCGCGTCGCGGAGCGTGGCGGTGGCCTGCAACCAACCGGGCACCGCATCCGCCAGATAGGGAATCAACGCGCGGGCCCGGACGTCCACCACGAGGCGCTGGCCTGTTTTCGCGGTGAAGCGGTATTTGTCGAGGCAGCCGGGCGAGATTTGTCCGTTCAGGGTGGCGGGCAGGGTGATATCGACCGGCGGTGGTTCGGCATTGTTTTCGGCCTCATGGTTTTTCCGTGACTTGGGGACGTTTTTCCAATCGTGTTTGCTGAATTCCGGTGTTTCGCCGATGCCGAACAGGCGCGGGTTGGAGACACCGAGGCGCACGCCGAGGCGGATCTCTCGCTCGCCGGGGGCGGCATCGGGGGCGATGGTGACCCGCAATGTGACGAATTCGCCGAGCGACGGATTGGCCAAGCGGCGGCCGAAGTGGGTCAAGGTAGATATCATATCGGCGGAGCTCTTTTGTTCTTCAGCCGTTAGGGGCGTGCCCGAGCGGCGTTTCTCCTGGAGTTTCGCCAGCCGTTCCTTGAGTTGTTGTTGTTCGACCGGGGTGACCTGCCGTTCCTGTTTGATGATCTCCGCCGTGACGCCGGTGCCGGAAAAGCGGACGGTCGTGGCATCGTTCAGGTTGAAGCCCCCGATCACCGCTTCAAAAGTCGTGCCGACCCTGCCGCCCGCCGGATAGATATACCCGATATGCGGCTCACGCTCCACCGCGAACGCGGACACCGCCATGGCCGATATGCCAACTGTCAGATAGATAGGTTTCATGTTCAGGTGATTTCCTTGAGCGGTCCGTTGACGGTCACATTTTCGGCCGCGACCGGCATCACCCGCACGTCGAGTCCCTGCGGGTGCGGCAGCTTGGCATTCGGATCGATTCCTAACAACCCATACATGGCGCCGATCACATCCACCGGAGCGACCGGCCGGGTTTTGACTTCCTCGCCGCGGGCGTCGGTGGAGCCGACCACTTGTCCGCCTTTGAATCCGCCGCCCGCCACCAGGGTGGTGAACGCCTTGCCCCAGTGGCCGCGGCCACCGTTGAACGGGGCACCCCAATCGATTTTCGGCGTGCGACCGAACTCGCCGCCGCACCACACGATTGTGCTATCGAGCAACCCGCGTGCGGAAAGGTCTTCGAGCAACGCGGACAGGGCGTTGTCGAATTCCGGCAGTTTGCGGCGCATCGTGACGAAATGGTCCTTGTGGGTATCCCAGCCCTTGTAATTGATCGTGATGTAAGGAACGCCGCGCTCGACCAAGCGCCGCGCCATCAAACACGACTGGCCGAACGTATTGCGCCCGTAACGGTCCCGCGCCTCGTTTTTCTCAGTGGACAGATCGAATGTCTTCGACCCGTCGCCGAGAATCATCTCGTAGGCTTGTCCTTGCGAACGGGCGAGCGCTTGCAGCGCCGGTTGGCGCGGCAGCGTGTGTTGCAGGGTGTCGAGTTGGCCTAACAAACCTCGGCGGTCGCGCTGTTGTTGTTCGCTGATGCCTTCGGCGACGATGCCCTCGACCATGAACCGTGTTTGCGCCGGATCGCCGCCGGTGGCGAACGGTTTGAATTTCGCGCCGAGGAAGCCCGCCTCATCGAAACGTCCCTGGGGTTCGGTGAGCACCACGTAGGGCGGAATTTGCCCCTTGTAACCGCTGTTGGTTCCTTTGAACATGGACACGACGGCACCCACGCCGGGATAGACCAGGCGACCGCCGGCATTGCGGCCGGTTTGCACCATGTAGGTCGCCGTTTCATGGGCATTGCTGCCATGGGTCATGCCGCGGATCAGCGAGTATTTGTTAGCGATTTTGGCTAGATTGGGTAATAATTCGCAGATGCGGATGCCGGAGACATTGGTTTCGACCGCCTTAAGCGGGCCGGCGATGTCATTGCCGGCTTCCGGTTTCGGATCGAAAGTGTCGATGTGGGACGGACCGCCCCACATCCAGATCTGGATGACCGAGCGGGCCTTGCCAGCGGGCCGAGTTTCGGGCGCGGCGGCCCAGGCGCGGAATGGCAGATTGCCGGCCAGCCACAGGCCGGCCGCGTTCGCCATGGATTGGCGCATCATCGCGCGTCTTGAAATAGGATGGTTCATGGATCAATGGGTCTGAACTGTTAATGGCGGAATTGAAACTCGGCGGTGTTGATCAATGCCCAGACGAGGTCGAGGCCGGCGCGGTAGGCTGACGCGCCTGAGGGTTTGTAATTGCCGGCGATGGCTGCTTCCTGACCGCTGGGGTGGCGTGACAGGACTGTTAGATACACTGTGTCCACCATTTCACGCGGGGATGATTTGGCTTGCAGCAGGGTTCGGATGCGGGAACTGTCCCCGATTTTCTTGCGGATATGGCTGGAGTTGAGCAGATGGAGGCATTGTGCGCTGTTAGATGAATTGTCGCGTTCCGATTCCAGGCCGGTATCGCGGGACGAGCGGCCGAACAAACTGAGGAACGGGCTATCGATGCTGGCATCGGCCAGGGCGATGCTGCGTTGGCTTTCGGGGATGAAGGAAAACGGTTCGGGGATCGGGCTGGTGTATTTTTCGGTCTGGCCGGTGATCTGGTTGATCGCATCGATGAACACCTCGGCGTCCAACCGGCGCAGCGGGTAACTGGCAAAGTTGCGCGCCGCAACCGGGGTGTCGGATGCGGGAACGCACGACAATTGATAGACCTGGGATTTCAGGATTGTGCGGTACAATTGTTTCAAGTCATAATGGCTTGCGGCGAAGCCGCTTTCTAACAACGCTGCGAGTTCGGGATTGCCGGGCGGGTTGTCACTTCTGATATCATCGGTTTCCTCGGTGATGCCGCGGCCCAAGAGCCAGGTCCAGACGCGGTTGGTGATGCTGCGTGTGAACCACGGATTGGCCGGAGAGATCAGCCAATTGGCGAAGACTTCGCGGGGATCCTGTCCTGGCGGGATGTGAATCCGGGTGCCATCCGGAAAGATGGCGTCGGTGGTGGTGGTGATGGCTTTGGCCAGATCGAAGTAGATGATTTCCTCTTTCCATTCGGAAGTGGACTTGTAACTGACGCGCCCGAAGAACGCCGCCATGCCGTTGACGCGCTCGTCGGGCCACTTGTCGGCACGGGCACCCATGAACGACAGGGCGACGGCCTCGGCCACGCTGCGGGGATTGCGGTTTTGCACGGCGCGGTAGAAATTGACCTGGGGCACGCGGAAGTTGCTGCCGGAGGCGGTGAGCATTTCGCGCACGAACCGGTCATACGGCATGTTGTCGCGGATCGCGGTGTGGATCCAGTGATGGTATGCCTGCACGGCGTTGGGCCACAGGTTGATGGGAAACTCGGACTTCACCCGCAACAGGTCGCACCACTTCATCGCCCAGAAATCAGCGAATTCGGCGCGTTCTAACAGCATGTCGATCAACGCGTCGCGTTTGTCGGGTTTGCTGTCCTGGATGAAAGCGGAGACTTCGGCGGCGGTGGGGAGAGTTCCGATGGTGTCGAGAAACGCGCGGCGCACGAACACGGCATCGGGACAGAGCCGGGCCGGCTGGATGCCCAGGGATTGCAGACGCCCGAAGACCGCGTGATCGATCTTGGAACGGGGCGTGGGTGGCAGGGTTCCCGCGTAGGGACCGGGTCCGTCTGTTAGGTCCGTGCCGGTGGCGGCGGCGGTGAGCAACGCGAACGACAGCGCCCATGGGAGTGGGCGTGGCCAGCGGCGAGTGATTCGGGTGGTTGGAGGTTGGTTGGCTGGCATACGGGCGATTGCGGGTGAATGGAGCGCCCGGGGAGGACGCCTCGCAACAGGAGATTAACCACGCAAACGGCCAATGGTTGCGCACCCGGTATTCCCGGGTGGGTTGCAGGATACTCCAGAAATAGGGAGGTGGACGGACTTTGTTTTTACCGCTACTTAGGAATTGTTCAACCTCATTTCGGGGTGGAAGTTCAAACTTCAGAAAACCCATTACCCAAGAAAGGCAATTTTCCAACCCGGCAATCCGCTCGAACGGCAGTCATGGTCTTGCCCCCTGTCTCCATACCGAGGTAGCAGGTCCTCATCTATTTTGTCAATAGCACTGCCACGCCAAGCATTCCGGCCCCGGACGCCAGAATGGGAGCGGCGAGTAATCTCTATCCGTTTTCCATCCCCACGGCGGCCGGCTTTGATAAAACAATGTTCTTCCGGGTCGGGGTTTCCAGCAGCTGAGCATGACCAATCCATCACTCCACCAACATCCACAATCATGAAACCAAAACATAACCATCGAATTGCCGTCAGCCTTTCAACCCGCCTGATTCTGGGTTTCGGTCTTGTGAGCCTTGGGTTTGGCAGCCAGTCCATGCAAGCCGCCACCTGGTCCGGTGCCGGAGCGGATGCCAACTGGGGCACCACCAACAACTGGGATGTCGCCATGGCGAACGGCTTCAGCGCCGCGCTGGCATTTGGCGGGAGCACGCAAGCAACCAACACCAACAATCTAACCGGAGGCGCGGCCACCTCGATCACCTTCACCGCCGGGGCGGGGGCATTCGTTGTCGGCGGAACTTCCATCACCCTGACCGGTGCCATCACCAACAGCAGCACCAGTCTGCAGGCGATCAACCTGCCACTGGTCACCACCGCGCTGCGCACGGTCACCACTGCGGCCAGCGGTGGTGACATCACCGTGGGCGGAGTGATCAGCGGGGCGACCGGTGGCATCACCAAGGCGGGCAGCGGCACGCTGACTCTATCAGGTGTCAACACCTATACGGGCACGACGGCCATCAGCGCGGGCATCGTGAAAAACGGCAGTGCGACGACCTTCACCACCAAGGGGACGCTTTCCATGACCGGCACGGGCACGTTGGATCTCAACGGATTCAACGCCGCCTTCAGCGACTTTGCGGGCACCAGCGTTGCGGGGGATCTCATCACCAACAATGGCGCGTCCAACGCCACGCTGAGTGTGAACCCACCTAACAACAGTGGCACTTTCGCGGGTCTCATCAAGGATGGGACCAAGACGCTCGCGGTAGTGATCACTGGCCCCCAGATGAACACCCCGAACTGTTTTTCTAACGGCGGCAACACCTTCTCCGGTGGACTGACCTTGCGCAACCGCTTGTACATTTCCACCGCCATTTCCACCACCGGGACCGCCGGTGCCATCACGGCCAGCAACTATGGCGCGGGAGCGATTGCGATCGGCAGCACCAGCGCGGACATCGCCAGCATCCTTTTGGGCGGGGCGAACAACACGCTGGCCAATGCCATTGTTTTCAACACCCAGTTGGGTGATGGTGGGGCCGGAAACCTTGGCATCCGATTTGGTTCCACCGGCCAGGTTCTATCAGGCGCGATCACCGCCAATTCAAACGCCGCGTTCTCCGGATCGGGCACGGCCACCGTGAGCGGAGCGATCTCCGGCAACGGTGGTGTCATCGTCGCCGCCACCGGCGGCACGCTCACGCTCACGCTCACGCTCAGCGGCAACAATACATATTTGGGTGCCACCGCAATCAACATCGGTGGCCTCGTCTTTGGAAAAACCAACTCGATGTCCGCATCCAGTGCGGTCACCGTGGCCACCTCCGGCACCTTGGGTGCCAATGTGGGTGGCACGGGTGAGTTCACCAGCGGAGCCTCCGGGAATGGCACGGTCCAGGGGTTGCTGGCCGGGTTGGGCGGGCAAGCTGGCAGCACGGTGATTTGGCCGGCCAGCGGGGCCGCCAGCCTGCTTTTGGACACTACCAATGCGGGCGGATCATTCACACTTTCCACGGCAATCGCCAACCCCGGGACGGGCGCATTGGGTTTCGTGAAACAAGGAACCGGCACGCTGGTTCTCACGGCTAACAACACTTACACGGGAGCGACCACCATCACCGCCGGCACCCTGGGCCTGGGCAACAGCGCGGCGATCGGCAGCACGGCCAACATCGTCTTTAGCGGCGGCACCCTTCAATACAGCGTCAGCAACACCACCGACTATTCCCCGCTCATCAACAGCGCCACCAGTGCGGGTGCGGTTGCCATCGACACCAACGGCCAGAATGTGACCTTCGCCACCGGGCTTTCCGCCTCCAAATCCGGCGGGTTGACCAAGGCGGGTGCCGGGAGTCTCACGCTCACCGCCAACAACCTCTTCACGGGCAACACCACGGTGAGCGCAGGCAGCCTTGTGCTCACAGGCAGCAATAACAACGGCGCGACCGCCACGACCACTGTGGCAAACGGAGGCACCTTGCAGTTGCAGGCCAACCCGCCCAATACGGCGGCGGGTGTTTCCTCAGTCCTCGGCACGGCGGCTAACAAACTGGTCATTGGCACCACCGGCACGATGGGGTTCCAGTTGCGCTCGGATCTGGCGACCCCGGTGACATTTGCCGGCACGTCGGGCAACCTCGGCGGCGGCCCCGCAACCCTGAACTTCGACGTTGACCGCCTCACTGCCGGCACGGGCACCGCGATGACGTTCGGTTCCACCGATGGCATCTATGTGTTGACCGACACATTCAACATCACGGGCAACACCACCGGCACGGGATCCTCGCTGGCCTTTGCGCCGATCACGAGTGCCAATGATCAGACGATCACCCTTAATCCGACGACCGCCAATGTGAGTCTCTCCAACCTCGGTGGCATGTCTATCAATGCTTCCACCGGACACCATAACTGGGTTCTGGGCGGCACGTCCACCGGCAATGCGGTGACCGGAGTGATCTCCGACAAACTCACCAATGTGGCGAGTGGCCTTGGAAGCACCGGAGGCAACATCAGCCTCCTCACCAAGTCCGGCACCGGCACTTGGACGCTGAGTGGAGCCAACACCTATACCGGCGGCACGACGCTCTCCGGCGGCATCCTTGCGCTGGGCAGCAGTGGTGCACTCGCCACCACCGGCAACATCGTTTTCGGCGGCGGCACCCTGCAATACAGCGCCAGCAACACCACCGACTATTCCACCCGCATCAACAACGCAACCAGCGCCGGCGCGGTCTCGATCGACACCAGCGGCCAGGACGTGGTCTTCGCCACCGGGTTTTCCGCCAGCAAATCCGGCGGTCTTACCAAGGCGGGTGCCGGCAAACTTTCGCTTCTCGGCAACAACGCCTACACCGGTCCCACCGCCATTGCGAGCGGGACCTTGCTCATCAGTGGCGGTTCCTCCGTGAGTGGCGTTGCCGTGGCGACCGGAGCCACCTTAGGAGTTCTATCAGAGGGCGGCATCCTAACCACCACCACCACCAGCGTGACCTTCGCCGCCAGCAATTTTCTGGCGGATTTCAACAGCCAGGCGAATCCGGGCGCCGCTTTGCTGACCACCGGCACGTTGACGCTCAATGGCGATGTGGCGGTCTCGCTGGCAAATATGGGACTGATCACCAATGGCACCTTCCCCCTGATCCACTACGCCACCAAGAGCGGTGCCGGTTCCTTCACCCAAAGCTCCACCTCCATCGGCCCGCGCTCGTCGGCTGTAGTGTCCGACGACGGCTTGAACGACATCATCCTGACCGTCGCCGCCGACAAACCGAAATGGACCGGCTTGGACAACGGCATTTGGCTCGTCGGATCGACGGGTGGCAGCGGCAACTGGAAACTCCACACCGGCGGCACCGCCACCGACTATGTCCAGGGCG
>Ga0118677_10008684_pt1 | contig 16192 bp, 9 predicted proteins | sample AliMusrvi5mmetaG_FD_86154 | JGI IMG/M metagenome (GOLD analysis project Ga0118677, IMG submission 86154) | reverse complement strand
ACCGCGACATCGTCAGTCATTTCTATGCCATGGAGAAACTGGCGCTGAGCGACAAGATGGATGAGGGCGAACTCGGCCACAAGGTTCCGTTTGAAGATGTCATCGACGGCGAGATGGTCGTCGCCAAGGCCTACGAGCCGCTGACCATCGGCATTGTGCGCCAGTTGCTCGCGCTTGGCCAGACGCAGGTTGAAGTCATCGACGGTCGCGAGGATGAAATCCTGCTCAAGTCGCTGCGCAAGGATCCGGCGCGCGACGAGGAAAGCGCGCTGAAGGATATCTATCGCAAGTTGCGGCCCGGTGATCCGCCCACCGCCTCCAACTCCCGCGCCCTGCTCAAGCGCCTGTTCTTCGATCCGAAAAAATACGACCTCACCCGCGTCGGTCGCTATAAGATCAATCAGAAACTCGGCATTCAGGTCGATTCCGACCAGCGGATCATGGTGCCCGAGGATTTCCTCGCCGCGGTGCGCTATATCTTGAAGTTGAAGAAAGGCGACGGCGTCATCGACGATATCGACCATCTCGGCTCGCGCCGCGTCCGCGCCGTCGGAGAACTCCTCGCCAACCAGTGCCGCGTGGGCCTAGCCCGCACTGAGCGGCTGGTCAAGGAGCGCATGACCCTGTTCGACGTCAATATCGAGGGCATGACCCCGCAAAAGCTCATCAATCCCAAGGCGCTCTCCGCGGTGGTTAGGGATTTCTTCGGCCGCAGCCAGCTCTCGCAGTTCATGGACCAGACCAATCCGCTGGCCGAACTGACCCACAAGCGCCGCCTCTCCGCGCTCGGGCCCGGCGGCCTCAACCGCGACCGCGCCGGCTTCGAGGTGCGCGACGTCCATCCGTCCCATTACGGCCGCATCTGCCCGATTGAAACTCCGGAAGGTCCCAACATCGGTCTCATCAACTCGATGTGTACCTATGCCCGCATCAACGAGTTCGGCTTCATCGAAACGCCCTACCGCCGCGTCGTCGAGTCGCGCGTCACCAATGAGATCGAGTACCTGACGGCCGACCAGGAGGAGAATTTCCACATCGCCCAGGCCAACAACCCAATCGACAAGGCCGGCAACTTCCAAACCGACCGCATCACCGCCCGCGAAAAGGGCGGCGAGTTCATCGAGGTCGCCCCCGCCGATGTCCACTACATGGACGTGTCGCCTAAGCAGCTGGTATCCGTGGCCGCCGGGCTCATCCCGTTCCTTGAGCACGACGACGCCAACCGCGCGCTGATGGGTTCGAACATGCAGCGCCAGGGCGTGCCGCTGTTGGTGTCGGAGGCCCCGCTGGTGGGCACCGGGCTGGAAGGCAAGGCCGCCCGCGACTCGCGAGCAGTGGTGGTAGCCGAGCTGGATGGCATCGTGGCCGCGGCCACGGCCGAAATCATTGTCACCACCCCGGATGGTTCGATGCCGGTGGCCGACGAGAAATTCCTCAGCGATACCGAAGCGGTCAAAACGCATGTGGAGAAGGGCATCATGGCCTATCCGCTGCGCAAGTTCATGCGTTCCAACGCCGGCACCTGCATCAACCAGAAGCCCATCGTCCACAAGGGCCAGAAGATCAAAAAGGGCCAGGTGCTTGCCGACGGGCCTAACACCGAGGACGGGGAACTGGCCATCGGACGCAACGTGCTGGTCGCCTTCATGCCGTGGAATGGCTACAACTTCGAAGATGCTATTGTCATCTCCGAGCGCGTCGTCAAAGAAGATGTTTACACTTCCATCCATATTTCCGAATTCGACGTCGCCGCCCGCGACACCAAACTCGGCCCGGAGGAAATTACCCGCGACATTCCCAACGTCGGCGAGGATGCCCTGCGCAACCTCGACCACGACGGCATCATCCGCATCGGCGCGGAAGTCAAACCCGGCGACATTCTCGTCGGCAAGATCACGCCCAAGTCGGAAACCGAGCTCGCGCCGGAAGAACGCCTGCTGCGCGCCATCTTCGGCGAAAAGGCCGCCGATGTGAAAGATACCTCTCTGCGCGTTCCCTCCGGTTGCATGGGCATTGTCCAGGACGTGCGCGTCTCGGCTCACGGCTTCGCCAAGAAACGCCTCGAAAAGGTCGATCCCGGCGAGCTCAAGAAGCAACTCAAAAAAATCAACGACGAGCACAAGAAGAAAGCCGACAAGCTCACCGATGATCTGACTGAGCGGCTGTCCGACATTCTGCTAGGTGAGAAGATCCCCCTCGACGTGGTCAACGCCCAGTCCGGTGAGATCATCATTCCGGCCAACCGCAAGATCACCAAGACACTGTTGCGCAAGCTCGCCTCGGTGCACGATCACATCGAGATCGACCCCTCGCCGATCCGCAACAAGATCATCGAGATCATCACCTCGTTTGAAGCGCGCTTCCAGGAACTTGATACCGAACGCGAGCGCAAACTCGACCAACTCGAAAGCGGCACCGAGGTCGACCCGGGCGTCATCAAGGAAGTCAAGGTCTTCATCGCCGCCAAGCGCAAGCTCTCCGTCGGTGACAAAATGGCCGGCCGCCACGGCAACAAGGGCGTGGTCGCCACCATCGTCCCCGAGGAAGATATGCCTTTCCTTGCCGACGGCACCCCGGTGGACATCTGCCTCAACCCCCTCGGCGTGCCGTCCCGCATGAACGTCGGTCAGGTGTTGGAAACCCACCTCGGCGTCGCCGCCAAGGCGCTCGGCTTCAAGGTGGCCACCCCGATTTTCGATGGCATCAAGGAAGATGTTATCTGGGATTTCATGAGCGAGGCCAAAAAGGTCGATGGCATCAAAATCATCGGCGAGGCCGGCAAGGCCCGCCCGCGCAAACCCGGCGAAGCGGAAAGCTGCGGCTATACCTGGATCGGCGACGGCAGGGACGGCACCACCGGCGGCAAGTCCACCCTCTATGACGGCCGCACCGGCGAGGCCTTCCACAACCCCGTCGTCGTCGGCATGATCTATATTCTCAAACTCGGCCATTTGGTCGCCGACAAGATCCATGCCCGCGCGGTTGGCCCGTACTCGCTGGTCACCCAGCAACCCCTCGGTGGCAAGGCCCAGTACGGTGGCCAACGCTTCGGCGAAATGGAAGTCTGGGCGCTGGAAGCCTACGGCGCCGCCTACACCCTGCAGGAGTTGCTCACGGTCAAGTCCGACGATGTGTTGGGCCGCACCCGCATCTACGAGGCAATCGTCAAAGGTGACAACAACCTCGAGGCCGGCACCCCCGAGTCCTTCAATGTCCTCATCAAGGAAATGCAATCCCTCGGCCTCGACGTGCGTCCCGGCCGCAGGGGGTCCACCCATGGCTCCGGCATGACCGGCGGCCTGGATGATTACTCCTTGGATGACCTAACCCTTTGATCCGAGCCCGCGAATCCCTATCCCGTTCCTAACTAATCTGTTGCTATTATGAGTGTTGACACCAACCTTCGCGAACTCTTCGGCGTAGACGAACGCCCGGAGGCCTTTGACCAGGTTTCCATCACCGTGGCCTCGCCGGAAATCATCCGGTCCTGGTCCAAGGGGGAAGTGAAAAATCCCGAAACCATCAACTACCGGACGTTCAAGCCGGAAAAGGGCGGCCTGTTCTGCGAGCGCATCTTCGGGCCCACCCGCGACTGGGAGTGCGCCTGCGGCAAATACAAGCGCATCAAGCACAAGGGCGTCATCTGCGATCGCTGCGGCGTCGAAGTGACCCTCAGCCGCGTGCGCCGCGAACGCATGGGCCACATCGAACTGGCCGTGCCCGTCTCGCATATCTGGTTCTACAAGTGCATGCCCTCGCGCATCGGCCTGATGTTGGACATCAGCGCACGCCAGTTGGAACGCGTCATCTATTACGAGGACTATATCGTCACCGAGCCGGGCAACACCGCGCTCGAACTCGGCCAGCTTCTAACCGAAACTGAGCTGCGCGAGGCGGAAGACACCTACGGCGACGGCTCGTTCCGCGCCGGCATGGGGGCCGAGGCATTGCAGGACCTGCTGAAGCAAGTGGACCTAACCGCTCTGGCCAAGGTGCTCGAAGAGGAGCTGGCCACCACCCGCTCCAAGCAGAACCGCAAGAAGTTTGCCAAGCGCCTCAAGATCACCCAGGGCTTCGCCGCATCCAAGTCGCGCCCGGAATGGATGATCCAAACCGTGCTGCCGGTCATTCCGCCCGACCTGCGCCCATTGGTGCCCCTCGAAGGCGGCCGCTTCGCCACCTCCGACCTCAACGACCTCTATCGGCGCTTCATCAACCGCAACAACCGCCTCAAAAACCTGCTGTTGCTCAAGACTCCCGAAGTTATCATCCGCAACGAAAAGCGCATGTTGCAGGAGGCCGTCGACGCGCTGTTTGACAATGGCCGCCACGGCCGCGCCGTCACCGGCGCCGGCAACCGCCCGCTCAAATCCCTCAGCGATATGCTCAAGGGCAAGGGCGGCCGGTTCCGCCAGAACCTGTTGGGCAAACGCGTCGACTACTCGGGCCGCTCGGTCATCGTCGTCGGCCCCGATCTCAAGCTCGGCCAGTGCGGCCTGCCCAAGAAGATGGCGCTCACCCTGTTCGAGCCATTCATCATTCGCCGCCTCAAGGAGCTGGGCTATTGCCACACCGTGCGTTCGGCCAAGAAGATGATTGATCGCAAGACCACCGAGGTGTGGGACATCTTGGCCGAAGTCACCAAGGGCCATCCGATCCTGCTCAATCGCGCCCCCACGCTGCACCGCCTATCCATCCAGGCGTTCGAGCCCAAGCTCATCGAGGGCGAGGCCATCCGCGTCCATCCGCTCGTGTGCACCGCCTACAACGCGGACTTCGACGGCGACCAAATGGCCGTTCACGTGCCGTTGTCGGTGGAGGCCCAGTTGGAATGCCGCCAGCTGATGCTCGCTCCTAACAATATTTTCTCGCCCGCCTCCGGCCGCCCGATCACGGTGCCTTCGCAGGACATCATTCTGGGCACCTACTATCTGACATGGGCGCCGCTGCGCACCCAGAAGGACCGCGAAAAGCAAGAACATCTGCCGCTGTTTGAAAACGCCTCGGAGGTGGAGTTCGCGATCGCTTCCCGCAAGATCGAATACCACTGCTGGATTCGCATCCGCAATGCCGATTACGGCCGCGACACCTTGCTCGGCGACAAGGAGAGCAAAATCCTCGAGACCACCCCCGGCCGGGTCCGGTTCAATGAAATTTGGCCCTCCGGCCTGGGTTTCGTGAACTACAATGTCGGCAAAAAGCAGATCGGCGACATCATCTGGCGTTGCTATCAGGTTTCCGGCCAGAAGAAGACCGTCGAAACCCTCGACTTGCTCAAGACCCTCGGCTTCAAGGAAGCCACCCGCTCCGGCACCTCCATCGGGATTGTTGACATGGTCATCCCCGAGGAGAAAAAGGATGTCATCATCAAGGCTTACGAGGATGTCGACAAGGTCACCAAGCAGTACCGCAACGGGGTCATCACCGATGGCGAACGTTATCAGAAAATCGTCGACGTCTGGACCCACGCCACCGACACCATCGCCAACGCGCTGTATCGCAAAATCGAGCATAACGATGGCAAGGCCAAGGCCAGCCCCTTGTTCATGATGGTGGATTCCGGCGCGCGCGGTAACAAGAGCCAGATCAAGCAACTCGGCGGCATGCGCGGGTTGATGGCCAAGCCGTCCGGCGAAATTATCGAACGGCCCATCATCTCGAACTTCCGCGAGGGTCTTTCCGTGTTGGAATACTTCATCTCCACCCACGGCGCCCGCAAGGGGCTGTCCGACACCGCGCTCAAGACCGCGGACTCCGGTTACATGACCCGCAAGCTCGTCGATGTGGCGCAGGACGTCATCATCACTCATCAGGATTGCGGCACCGTCAACGGAATCACGGTTGCGGCTATCATCGATGGCGATGAGGAAGCGGCTTCGCTCGCCACGCGTATTTATGGCCGCGTCTCCGGCGAGCAGGTCAAGGATCCTGTCACCGGTGATATCATCATCGACATCGATGATATCGTCAATGAGCGCCAAGCCATTGCCATCGAAAAAATCGGCTGCCTCAAACTCAAAATTCGCTCGGTTCTCACCTGCGAATCAGACCGCGGTTGCTGTGCAAATTGCTATGGTTTGAATCTGGCCACCAGCAAACCCGTCAAAATCGGTGAGGCAGTCGGCATCATCGCCGCCCAGTCCATTGGCGAGCCCGGCACGCAGTTGACCATGCGGACGTTCCACGTCGGCGGGGTCGCCGCGGCCACATTCAAGCAACCTATCATTAAGGTAAAGCACAGCGGGCAATTGGTCTATAAGTCCATGCGTACCGTCCAATCAGCCGACGGCCACTGGGTGGTGCTCAATAAAAATGGCACCATCTCTATCCGCGGCAAGGACGGCCTGGAACTCGAAAGCCACAACATCGTCATCGGTTCGATCATCTCCATCAAGGACGGCGAGGACGTCAAGAAAGGCGACACCGTCGTCACATGGGACCCCTACAATGTGCCAATTCTAACTGAGAAGGCAGGGCGCGTAGAATTCCGCGACATGATCGCCGGTATCACCGTGGCCAACGAGACCGACAAGGAAACCGGCAAGAAGGGCGTGGTAGTTACCGAGCATAAGGAAGACCTGCATCCACAGGTGGTCATCTATGACGAGATCACCAAGGAGATTAAGGCGAGCTACTCGATTCCCGTCGGTGCCCATCTATCCGTCAAAGAAGGCGAGATCGTCCACGGCGGTATCCAGTTGGCCAAGACTCCGCGCAAGGTGGCACGCACCAAGGACATCACCGGTGGTCTGCCGCGCGTCGCTGAGTTGTTCGAAGCCCGCAAACCCAAGGACTCCTGCGTCATTGCCAAAATCGATGGCGAGATTTCCTTCGGCTCGAACGTCCGCGGCAAGAAGAAGGTAGTCATCACCGATTCGAGCACGGGAGAGCAAGTCGATCACTTGGTGCCCATGGGCAAGCACGTCGTGGTTACGGATGGCGATCAGGTCAAACGTGGCGATCAGATCACCGAAGGACCTGTGTCGCCGGAAGATTTGCTGGAAGCCTGCGGAGCTCAGGAACTTCAGGAGCATCTGGTCAATGAAGTGCAATCCGTCTATCGCGTCCAGGGTGTGGAAATCAATGACAAGCACATCGAAGTCATCGTCAGGCAGATGCTGCGCAAGGTCAAAATCACCGATCCGGGCGATGCCGACCAATACCTTTGGGGCGATCAAGTGGACCGTTCCACCTTCAAGCGCGTCAATGCCGAGATCATCGCCAACGGCGGCAAGCCCGCCGAGGGCGAACCGGTCCTGCTGGGCATCACCAAGGCGTCCTTGGAAACCGACTCGTTCATCTCCGCGGCGTCCTTCCAGGACACCACCCGCGTCCTAACCGAAGCGGCCACCTTGGGCAAGGTCGATTACCTAACCGGTTTCAAGGAGAACGTCATCATGGGCCATCTCATCCCGGCCGGCTCCGGCTTCCACTGCCACCGCGATGCCACCTTCGAGTTCACCGTCGAGGAGCCCGAGCCCATCGTCATCCCCAAGGAAATCTTCGACGAGGACGAGGACTCCACCACAGCCTGAGTCCGGCGATCCAATCAACACACCCCGGCCAGCGTCCCGCAGGCCGGGGTGTTTGTTTGAATGTCAAACCTTGTAGCGGCGGTCTGTGACCGTCGCAGCGAATGGGTAGCGTATTGTGGCTGCGCCGTCCCGGCGCAGGCCGTGGTGGTGGCGTCTCGCCGCCAGTCTCGCATTGCCGAACACAATCGTCCAATCCTCTGCTCCCTCCGCGCCCACACACGCCGACTGAAGCCGGCGCTCCTAGCGCCAACGGCGCTCGTTACGCCAGCGACGCTCACAGAGCGCCGCAATGCCCTGTTGCGCCTACGGCTCAATTGGCGGCAAAGTGTTCTCGGTCTCGCCGACGTCCTCGCCCTTGCCCAGGCGGCTGTGTCTCACGCTATAGGAGAAGTAGATGAGCAAGCCGAGTGCGAGCCAGATGAAGAACCGCAGCCACGTGAGAAGCGGCAGGCTCAGCATCAGCACGCCGCAAAGCATCACACCGAGCAACGGTACGAGCGGTACCAGTGGCACCCGGAACGGCCGCGGGCGCCCGGCGTGGGTGCGTCGCAAAATGATCACCCCGAGGCACACCAGCGCGAATGCAAAGAGGGTCCCGATGTTTGTTAGATCGGCCAGCGAGCCAATGTCCGTGACCATCGCCACCCCGCCGACCACGACGCCCGTCCAGATGGTGGTGACATGAGGAGTCCGAAAGCGCGGGTGAATCCTGGCGAAATAGCCCGGCAGCAAGCCGTCGCGGGCCATCGCCATGAGAATGCGCGGTTGGCCCAATTGAAACACCAGCAGCACCGAGGTCATGCCAGCCAAGGCGCCGGCACTCACCAGAGCCTGAGCCCACGGCCGCCCGGCAAAGGCCGTCGCCACCGCCGCCGAATCCCCGAGGTAGGCCGTGTACTTCTTCACGCCTGTTAGAACCGCTGACATCAGGACATAGAGCAATGTACAGATGATCAGGCTTGCGATCATGCCGCGGGGCAGGTCGCGCTGCGGATTGCGCGTTTCCTCTGCCGTGGTGGACACGGCATCGAAGCCGATGAATGCGAAAAACACGATCGCCGCGCCGCTCATCACGCCGCCAAATCCGCTCGGCATGAACGGGTGCCAGTTGCCAGGGTTGACCAGAAACGCCCCAAACGCGATGAAGAACACCACCACCGCCACCTTGAGCACGACGATGATGCTATTGGCCCGCGCGCTTTCGCGAATGCCATAGACGAGCAGAATGGTGACCGCCGCCACAATGACCAGGGCGGGCAGGTTCAGCGCGATCGCATGCCCGGCTATGACCGGCAGGGTGGTCGAGGAAAAATCCTGCAGCACGTCCCCGCCTTGTGTTAGGACATCGGTGGCCGTGTGATAATCCGTCACCGCCCACAGCGGAAATTTCAGCCCGAACAGACTCGTGCAAAGTTTGACGAAGTAACCAGACCAGCCCACCGCCACCGCCATGTTGCCCACCGCATATTCGAGAATCAAATCCCAACCGATGATCCAAGCAACCAGCTCGCCGAGCGTCGCATAGGCATAGGTATAGGCCGAGCCCGACACCGGAATCATGGCCGCCAGCTCGGCATAGCACAGCGCAGCGAAGCCGCAGGCGACCGCCGCGACCACAAACGACAGCACCACCGCCGGGCCCGCCCCAGGCCGTCCCATGATCATCGGAGCATGGGTGAGCCACGACTGGACGAAGTTGATCACGGGAGTCATCATGGTGCCCGCGTTGGCCTGAGTGGCTTCGCCGGCCGCCGCGGTGCCGGTCATGGCGAAAATCCCCGAGCCGATGATCGCGCCGATGCCCAGGCAGGTTAGATCGAAGGCCGTTAGGGAACGCTTCATCATGCGTTCCGGCGCGGCCGCCTCCGCCATCAGATGGTCAGGACTCTTGGTGCGTAGAAGTTTGGAGCTCACGAGGCGTATGCTGTTGGATTATTCAATGCAAACTTTTCAAACCGAAAGCCTGCGAATCATTACACCTCCCGCCGCCGCCCGTCAATCCGAAGTTTTGCAGCATTGTAGCGGCGCTCTGTGAGCGTCGCAGCGAATGGTGAGCGGATGCACGCTACATCAAGCCATGCGCATTGCATCGACAGCGACGGTCACAGACCGCCGCACAGTCGATCCATTGGCCGAGACGATCAGATACCGCCGCCACAATCCTATCCGCCATTGTCCTTGACACCGGGTGCCATCTGGCTAGGCTCGCGCTCTGCGACAAAGCCAACCCCCAATGAGCGACTCCACCGCAATCGAATTCCCCGGAAATCCCAGTCATCTGACGTTAGAAGAAATCCAGCAGCAACCCGCGTGCTGGAAGAAAACGTTTGAGGTCATCCGCGATGCCAGGCCTCGCATCAATGCGTTCCTGAATCGTTTCTTCAGCGAAGCGGGCGAACGGCAGGTGATTGTCACGGGTGCCGGCTCGTCAGCTTACGCAGGCATCGTGCTGGAGTCAGTCATCCGCAAGGACACGCCGGCCTGCGTGCGGGCCATTGCCACCACCGACATCATCGTCGAGCCCGAGTCGTATTTCAAACCGGGTGTCGCGACGCTGTTGGTCTCGTTTTCGCGCTCGGGTGACAGCCCGGAAAGCCAGGCGGTCATCGATCTGGCGGACCAATCCGGGTCCGCCGTCTGTCACCTGATCATCACCTGCAACAGGAATGGTCGGATCGCTGCAAAGCAAGGCGATGCCAATGCGCTGGTGATTTTCCTGCCGGAGGAAACCAACGACCGGGCCTTGGCGATGACCAGCAGCTTTTCCAACATGTTGTTGGCGGGCATTCTGGTCTTCGCATGGAACTCACTCGGTGACGTCGAGGCGCAGGTCGGGATTCTCATGGGCCATGGCCAGCGGATCCTCGACGAACATGCCGGCACCCTTGAATCGATTTCAAAGTCCGGTTTCCGCCAGGCGGTGTTTCTTGGTTCGGGGAGCCTGACGGGGATTGCCCAGGAATCCAAATTGAAGTTGCTGGAACTGACCGTGGGCGGCGTGGTGTGTCATCACGAATCATTCCTGGCATTCCGCCACGGCCCGATCGCGGTGCTCAACGCCGACACCCTGCTGGTGTACCTTTTCTCCAGCGATCCGAATATCCTGCCCTATGAAAAGGACCTGGCCAAATCAATGGTCAAGGGGAAATTCAAACTCGGAATCACACAACTTCCGCTTGACGATGTGGCCTTGGATGAGCTGATCGTCTTCGGCGGCAAGGACGGAGAACTCGTCCGCAACGAATTGCTGCCGGTGTGCGCGGTCCTGCCAGGCCAGTTGCTCGGTTATTTCACCTCCTTGAATTTGGGATTGAATCCCGATTCCCCGTGCACCGACGGCAGCTATTCGAGGGTGGTGCAGGGTGTGAACATCTACCAACCGATCAATTGATAGAACCAATTCCAATGAGAGACATCATCGTAGTGGGTGAGTTGAATGTGGACATCATCCTGGATGGCCTGCCATCCTTTCCAGAGGTCAACAAGGAGCGCATTGCCAGCAGAATGCAGACCGTGCTGGGCAGTTCCTCGGCGATTTTTGCTAGCAATATCTCCATGATGGACATGCGGGTGGCCTTCATCGGCAAGCTGGGCATGGATGATTACAGCGAACTCATCATCGACAACCTGCAAGCAAAGGGGGTCGATACCAGCCACATCGTGTTTGATGAGAAGCTGCGAACCGGAGCCACCGTCATTCTCAGCAGCGGCGAGGACCGGATGATGGTCACCTATCCGGGAAGCATGGATCACCTCACCCTGGCGGATGTCGCAGAGGACGCCGTGCGGAGTGCCAAACACCTGCACTTCTCCTCGTTTTTCATCCAGCCCGGCATTCGCAAGCACGTCGCGGATCTGATGCGAATGGCCAAAGACCACGGCCTAACCACCTCGCTCGACCTGCAATGGGACCCGGATGAGCAATGGGACTTCGATTACGCGTCGATTCTCCCCCAGGTGGATGTGTTCCTGCCCAACGAATCGGAAATCCTCGCTCTAACAGCCGAAACCGAGCTGCCCAAGGCGCTCGCGAAACTTGAACCCCATTCCAACATCGTCGCGGTCAAGTGCGGCAGCAGGGGCTGCCTCGTGGCCCACGAGGGGGAAAGCTTTTGGCAGCCTTCCTACCTGAACGAGGCGGTGGTTGACGCGATTGGCGCGGGCGATAGTTTCGATGCCGGGTTCGTCTGCATGTTCAGGCAGGGCAAGTCGCTGCGGGAATGCGCGGATTTTGCCAACCTGATGGGGGCGATCTCGACCACCGCGGTTGGCGGCACCATGGCCTTTTCGAGCAAGCGCAAAATCATGGACACCGCGCTCAACCAGTTCCATCAATCCATTCACCTATGAAACGCGCCATCCGGGACCAGGCGGCAGCGGCTAACCTTCCTCTGCTGGATTATATCCTCAAGCGCATCAAGCAACTGGAAGCGCAAACCGGGATCAAGCGCACCCTGTTTGCGGCTTGCCCGAATTCCTTGGAGGTCATCCGTGCCACCCTGCGCGCGGCCAAGCGCAACCACGCCCCGATCAAATTCGCCGCCACCTTGAATCAGGTCGATACCGACCGGGGATACACCGGCATGACCCATCAGGAATTTGTCATCACCATCCGTGACGAGGCAAAACGCATCAACCTGCAATCGCCCGTCATCATCGCCATCGACCATGGCGGGCCATGGTTGAAGGACAAGCACAGGTTGGACAAGTTGCCTTATGTCGAGGCCATGGCGGCGGTCAAGCGCTCGTTTGAGGCGGCCATCATGGCCGGATTCGATTTGATCCATGTGGACCCGACCATCGATATCACGTTAGACGAGGATCAGTCGATTGAGATCGACATTGTGGTACGGCGCACCCTTGAGTTGATTGAGCATGCGGAGAAATTCAGGCGTGCGGGCGGCTTCCGCAAGCTCTCCTACGAGGTTGGCACTGAGGAGGTGCATGGCGGACTGGCCGACCTTTCGGCGTTCACCCGCTTCCTTGACGGACTGAAAGCCGGCCTGAGCGAGCGTGGCTTGGGTGACACCTGGCCGTGCTTTGTGGTTGGCAAAGTGGGCACCGATCTCCACACCACCACCTTCGACCCTGTGGTTGCGAAACAACTCGCTGAAATTGCGGCACGCTACGGCAGCCTGATCAAGGGCCACTATTCGGATGGCGTGGCCAACCCCGAGGATTATCCGCTTTCGGGGATGGGCGCGGCCAACGTCGGCCCGGAATTCACCGAGAACGAGTACGACGGCCTGATGGAACTCGATGAGATCGAGCATCGCCTGTTCGCGGAAGGCAACCTGGCGCGGCGCATGGATATCAAGAAGATCCTCTGGCAGGCAGTCATTGCCTCGGGCCGCTGGACGAAATGGTTGCAGCCCGGTGAAAGCAGGGTGGACTTTCATGCCCTCAGTCCCGCCCGCCAGACTTGGCTCGTGAAAACCGGCTGCCGCTACATCTGGGAAAACCCGGAGGTGGTGGCCACCCGCTCACGCTTGTATGAATCATTGGACCATCATGGAATCGACGCAGCATCCATTGTCCAATCCAAAATCGAGCACTCGATCGACAGATATTACAACAAGTTCAATTTGATCGACTTGAATGACCTGCTCTAACGCCGCATCAATCCAATCCTGCCATCATGAATGTGAAATCAAAGAACCTCTGGCTGGTCTATGCCCTGATCACAACCCTGACTTGGGGAGTGTGGGGCGCGTTTAGCGAAATCCCCGAGAAGAACGGCTTCCCGGGTTCACTTACCTACGTGGTCTGGTCCTTCACCATGCTGTTGCCGGCCGGCATTGTGCTCAGGAACGTCGGCTGGAAAATCGAGCATGACCCCCGATCCGTCCTGATGGGGCTTGCCATTGGGTTTCTGGGAGCCGGCGGCCAACTCGCACTGTTCATTGGAGCGCTCAATCAGGGCCCCGCCTATCTGGTGTTTCCGATCATCTCCATGTCGCCGGTGGTCACCGTGATTCTATCCTTGGTGTTGTTGAAGGAGAAGGCCAGCAGGCGCGGGTGGGTGGGCATCATTCTGGCAATCATTGCCATTCCCCTTTTGTCATATTCGGATCCGGCCGGTTCCTCGTCACACGGGATCATGTGGCTGGTGTACGCCATTCTGGTGTTTTTCGCATGGGGCTTCCAAGCCTATCTGATGAAACTGGCCAACAACACGATGTCCACCGAGGGAATCTTTTTCTATATGACCCTCACCGGATTGCTGCTGGCCCCACTGGCCCTCTGGTTCACCAATTTCTCCGTCCCGGTGAGCACGGGCCTCAAAGGACCCTATCTCGCGTTCTTCATCCAGATGCTCAATTCGGTTGGAGCGCTGTTTATCGTCTATGCCTTCAGGTATGGCAAGGCGATCATCGTGAGCCCGCTCACCAACGCGGTTTTTCCGGTGATCACCGTCGTGCTTTCGCTAATCATCTACCAAACCTTTCCACACAAGGTCATCGTCGCGGGCATGCTGCTGGCAGTGGTTTCCATTTTCCTCATGGCGGTCGAAGGCGAAACGCCGGGATCTGAAACCGGCGATGTCAAATCATAGGGTCGCAGGGAGGGGCGATCTGCCTGAGAATTTGCAGTCAGCCAGTCAGGCCATCTCCGCTTCGCTCCGGTTCCGAATCGCCCAGTGAGTATTTAAGGTCATTGAAAAGGCGATGCGGAGATCGCCCCTCCGCAAACAAAGTGGTGAGAAAAGCCTTGCCGCTGATTCATACGTTCGTATCATCGCCGCGTGAAGCGCAAGACCCCCCAGGAGGCGGCGGCAGGCCGGGAGACGACGGATCGTTTGCTAGACACCGCCGAACGCTTGTTTGGCGAGCACGGCTACGACGGGGTGGGGATGCGCCTGCTGGCGGAAGCGGCAAAGGTCAACCTGGGGGCGGCGACGTATCACTTCGGGTCGAAGCAAGCGCTTTACGTGGCAACCATCCTGCGGCGCTTGCGGCCGGTCAACGCGGAGCGGCTGCGCTTGCTGCGGACAGCGCAGGCCCTGGCGCGGGGCCGGTCGCTGCTGGTGGAAACCATTGTGGAATGCATGGTGCGGCCGCCGTATGTGTTAGGACTGGAGCACCCGGGCTTTCACACCCTGCTGGCGCGCGCTTTGTTCATGCCGCCGCCGTTTTTGGAAGCGGTGCTGCGCGCGGAACTCGATCCCAGCGACGAGGTGTTTGTGGCGGCGTTCCGGCGCTCACTGGGCAAGGTGCCGGTGGATTTGATTCACCTGCGGGTGACGTTTTCGATGGGTGCGCTGCTGATGTTTTCCGTGCGGATGGGCAAAATGCGCCCGCAGCGTCATCCGAAATTCGATGCCAGCCTGCTGCAGGAGGTCATCCGTATCATCGCGGCCGGCTTGCAGAGTGCGCCGGCCATTCCGCCGGACGAGTGGCCGCCAAACCCTCGTCCAGCCAAACCCCCGTCCGGCTGAGCACCTGACCCACGCTCATGTCCGGTTGCGCGGGGCGCCTTTCCGCGCTATCATCGGCCCATGGAGAAGAACCGGCTCGAAGCCTTCAGCGACGGGGTGCTGGCCATCATTATCACCATTATGGTGTAAGGCAGATCGTCGATGGTCTTCTATGCCGTAGCAGTCCCGCTCGCGTTTGTCCGCCCTTGGCTCGCCAGCGTCATCTACGTGGGTGTCGCCCTCATGTGGCTCATCCCCGACCGGGTGGTGTCAAAGAACTGGAGTGCCTGAGCCATAATGGTGGCGTTTGCCGGCTCCTGGAGCAGGCAGGTGCCATGACCATCGTCGAGATGGCGATCGATGGCGGACGAAAAACGGTGGTGGTATTCGGATTCGGCTTCCGGGGACCACGGTTTGGGATGATCAACAAGCCAAAGGTCGCGCTCTTCTCGCCATTGAGTCAGAAGGTTGGACGGAATTGAGTCGTGGAGTCGGAAAGTCAGGAAATAGGCGGCACCTGCTGGCTGCCAGTGGGGGAGGCGGTTGAGAGTCGTTCGAACAGATGCGAATTCGTTGAGAAACCGCAGAATCGGCCATGGAGAGGGAGTGGAGTCCATATGCTTTCAGGAGGGGCGATTTGCCTGAGGATTTGGAGTTAGTCAGTCAGGCCATCTCCGCTTCGCTCCGGTTCCGAATCGCCCAGTGGATACTTCAAGTCATTGAAAAGGCGATTTGGAGATCGCCTTTCCTTGGGGTGATTCGGAGATCGCCTTTCCATAGAGCTCCGCGCCGGCGTTGACGAACTCGCGTGATTTCTCCGCCATGCCTTGCTCCAGCGCCTCCTCTTCGGCGATGCCCTGTTGGGCGGCGTACTGGCGGACGTCCTCGCTGATTTTCATCGAGCAGAAATGCGGGCCGCACATCGAGCAGAAATGGGCGGTCTTGGCACCTTCCTGCGGCAGGGTTTCGTCGTGATAGAGGCGCGCGGTTTCCGGATCGAGGCCGAGGTTGAACTGGTCCTCCCAGCGGAACTCGAAACGGGCCTTGCTGATGGCGTTGTCGCGGTATTGGGCACCGGGATGGCCTTTGGCGAGATCGGCGGCGTGGGCGGCGAGCTTGTAGGTGATGACGCCGGTCTTCACGTCATCCTTGTTAGGCAGGCCGAGGTGTTCCTTGGGCGTGACATAACATAACATGGCGCAACCATACCAGCCGATCTCGCCAAAGGCCATCCCGGTGC
>Ga0118677_10008683_pt1 | contig 16192 bp, 12 predicted proteins | sample AliMusrvi5mmetaG_FD_86154 | JGI IMG/M metagenome (GOLD analysis project Ga0118677, IMG submission 86154) | reverse complement strand
ACATGATTTTTATTATTTGCTACAGTTGCAAAAAAAAATAGCGGCCCTCCCGTCACGGACAAAATAATATAAATAAATCAGATATTTACATTCTAACCTGAGGTTCTTTATGCAGGTAAAAGAGCTTGAAATTACAGGATTCAAGTCATTTGTCGAGCGCGTCAAACTGAATTTTAAACCCGGTATCACAGCGCTTGTCGGGCCCAACGGCTGCGGTAAAAGCAATATCATTGATGCAATACGCTGGATCATGGGAGAGCATAATGCACGGCAGTTGCGCGGCACAAAGATGGAGGATTTGATTTTCAACGGCAGCGAAACCCGAAAATCAACAGCGCTAGCCGAAGTTTCCATGGTGCTTGCCAATTCAAACGGAAATGGCAACGGCAATGGCCAGGATCTGCCGGTATCTGCCCTTGGCGGTGTATCTGAAATAATGCTTACTCGAAGACTGCACCGGTCCGGGGAAAGCGAATATTTTATCAACAAGGTACCATGCAGACTTAAAGATATAGTTGAAGTTTTTCTTGATTCCGGAGTCGGCAACAAATCCTACTCCATCATGGAGCAGGGAAAGGTGGACTTTATCTTAAGCCTTAAGCCTGATGAACGCCGGGTGCTCATTGAGGAGGCGGCAGGGATATCAAAATACCGGACGCGCAAGAAAGAAGCCCTCTCCAAAATGGAGTCGACCAAAAGCAATCTCGCGCGCATTAAGGACATTCTAAATGAAATACAGATACAAATGCGAAGCCTTGACCTGCAGGTCAAGCGGCTGAAGCGGCATCGCAATATTACCCAGGAAATGCGCCAGATCGAGCTACAGCTCGCTGCTCTGCGCCTGCACGAGCTGAAAATCGAAGAAGAGCGCCTCCGCAGCGAGCTTGTCTCTTTGCAGGATGAAGAAACACAGCTTGCCACAAAACGGGATTCTTCCGAGGCTGTGCTGCAGGAAAATAAACTCAGCCTGACCGAGCAAAACAATAAAATTTCGCAGCTTCAGCAGGCATACTATCAGGCAAAAGAAACTACGCAGCGGGAAGAAAGCACGCTTGCTCTTAATGAAAAAGAGCTCGAGAGCATAAGTCAGCAGAGGGAAAAAATCGTCCAGACTATTGATTCTCTGGAACGTGAGCTTGCCTCAACGGAAACAGAACAAGCAGGTCTGCTGCAGCAGGAAACCGCTCTCAGCAGCCGCATCGGCGCTCTTGAAAGCAGCTTTCAAACTTCCCTTGACAGTCTGTCGCTTTCAAAAAACCGGCAGCGGGAATTACAGCTTACGATAGAACAAGACAATAAGCAGTATTTCGAACTCAAGCAGGAACACTCGGAGATCAAAAATAAAATGGCCATGCACCGCCGGCTTCATGAGGAGCTGGTTGTGCGTGTCCAAAAGCTTGAGTCCGACAGAGAGATATCGGTGCAGGCGATTCGCCTGCTGGAAGAAAAAAAAGGTCAGCTCGCCACGCGGATCGAGGAGCTTCAGGAGCTTCGGACCATTCAGGAAGAAAAGATCCTGCAGACCCGCGGCATCATAAGCACCTGCAGCGCGGCCCTGCAGCAGAAAGAGTCTGCTGTCAGCGAACTCTTTGCTCAGTGCAGCTCACTGGGCGCCCGGCTGCAGTCGCTTCAGGAACTGCAAAAAAACCTTGAGGGCTATAATGCCGGCGTGCGCACGGTCATGTCGGAAGCCGAGCGTTCCGAAAACCTCCCGGGCATTATTTGCCTGATCGCCGATGTGCTGGAAACATCTTCGCAGTATGAGAGCGCCGTAGAGGCAGCTCTTGATAAACGTCTGCAAGCCGTCGTTATCGAAACGCCCGAACATGCCCTTGCAGCCATAGATTTTCTGCATACCGTCACCGGCGGAAGGGCTTCATTTATAGCGCGCACCAGCAAAGAACTGCAGGTTCAGGTTCCCGCAGGAGCCGTATCGCTGCTCTCGGTCGTTAAAATTAATTCAGGGTATGAGACTGTTATCGGAGAGCTTCTGGGTGATATTCTTCTAACCGACACGCTGGCCTCAGCTCTTGCCATCTGGCGCACCATGCCGGTCAAGGCTACTATTGTCACCGCAGCAGGTGATTGTATCGATGCACAGGGCATTTTGACCGGAGGCAGCGGTGGTATCGCCGGGGCCGGAATTCTGAAGCGTAATCGTGAAATACGGGAATGCGCAGAAGAGCTCATAATCCGTGAATCCGATCTTACCCTGCTGCGCGCCGAAAAAGATGAGCTTGCCGGTCAGTTGCAGCAGGCCAGGCAGGAATTCGAACTTCTTTCTACTGAAAGGCAGCGGCTTGATATTTCGTTGATGGAGTCAGAAAAAAATGCCGAACATAACCTGCGGGATCTTACCCAGGAGCAGAAAAAAGAAGACGCTGTCTCCCGTGAGCTTGGCTCCTGCCGTTGCGAACTTGACGTCCATGTCCGGGTACTTTCGGATTTGCAGGAAAAAGAAGAACTGCATCTGGGAAATCTTGAGCAGAAGACCCGCAGCGCTGAAACCCTGCAGGCACAGTTTCAGCAGCTGAACGCGGAAGTTGAAGTTACTGAATCCGGACATACCGATATTCGGGTCAGCCTTGCATCATCGCGCAAGGAGTTAGAAAATATAATCTCGCAGCTGCAGCGAATTGCTCGGCAGAAGGAGAATTCCGGTTCTAAGATATGCGAGCTGCAAGCTGAAAACGCAGCGCATGTGGCCAAATCACATACTCTTACCGATGATATTACTGCCTCAAAAGAACGGCTTTTCGAACTTATCGATCATAACCGGCTCGTGGAGGCTGAGCTGGGAATCCAGCGACAGGCAGCCCTTGTATTAGAGGTGGCGGTTACAAATCATGAAACATACATGAAAGAGTTGCAGCACAGCTTTGAGTTGATCGGCCCAAGGCTACACCAGATTCAGAGCCAACTGGCTGCCGACGGCATGCATATCGACTATCTGGCAAAAGAGATTTTTGATAAATACTCACTGCCTCTTGAGCAGCTGCCGCCCGCCGATACGGGTGATGATTTTAACCAGGAAGACGCGAAAGCCCGTCTTGAGGAGTTGCAGAAGCGGATTGCCAATATCGGCGATGTCAATCTCGGTGCAGCCCGCGAATTCGATGAGCTGGAACAGCGCTATCAGCATCTTATGAATCAGGAGCAGGATCTGCTGCAGGCAATCGACTCACTGCAAAAAGTGATCGTAAAAATTAACAAGATCACCCGGCAGAAATTTTTTGAAACCTATACCACCATAAATGAGCATTTTAAGGAGCTCTTCCCCCTGCTCTTTAATGGCGGAAAAGCCTATATGCAGCTTACCAATGAAACAGACCTTCTCGAAACCGGCATCGAGGTTTTTGCCCAGCCTCCCGGCAAAAAAATGCAGAGTCTTGAGCTGATGTCCGGGGGGGAGCGCGCGCTGACGGTCATCGCCATAATGTTTTCAATTTTCCTCACCAAACCCACGCCGTTCTGTCTGATGGATGAGATCGACGCGCCGCTTGATGATTCAAATATCGGCAGATTTATTACACATTTAAAAACCATGGCCGAGAAGTCGCAATTCATCATCATCACCCATAACAAATTATCCATGCAAGCCGCCAATTCCCTGTATGGCGTTACCATGGAGGAGCGCGGCGTGTCAAAAATCGTCTCTGTCGAGCTGAACTGATATACATGGAAGAAACAAAGGAAAAATCAGGTTTTTTCAAGCGCCTGAAGGAAGGTCTTGCAAAAACCCATCAAGCTGTCACGCGCCGTATTGAAGAGATCACTCTCGGTAAGCGTGAAATAAGCCCGGAGCTTTTGGATAATCTTGAGGAAATACTTATCACCTCTGATCTGGGAGTTGCCACGGTCGATAAGCTGATGGAAAAAATCAAATGGCGGGTGGAGCGCAAAGAGCTACAAAATGCCGACAAGCTTACCGAAGAGCTTAAAGACGGCATCTACGGCATCCTTGCCGCTCATGAGAAACCGCTGAAAATAGCAACCGCTGCAAAACCCTATGTCATTCTTACCGTCGGCGTCAACGGCACTGGTAAAACAACAACGATAGCAAAAATGGCAAGTATTTTCCGCGGGCAGGGGCATTCCGTGCTTCTTGGTGCAGCCGATACCTTCCGTGCAGCAGCCATTGATCAGCTTGAAATTTGGGGAGAGCGAGTGGGCTGCAAGGTCGTCAAGCATAAGCACGGCGCTGATCCGTCGGCGGTTGCCTATGATGCTCTAAAATCAGCGCAGGCAAAAAACATCAACGTGCTTATTATCGACACCGCGGGCAGGCTTCATACAAAGGCGCCGCTCATGGATGAGATCAAAAAAATTCAACGCATCCTAAGCCGCGAGATGCCCGGCGCACCGCATGAAACAATCCTGGTGCTCGATGCGACAACTGGCCAGAACGCCATTTCCCAGGCCAGGCTTTTCAAGGAAGCAATCGATATAACCGGAATAGTTCTCACCAAGCTTGACGGTACGGCCAAAGGGGGCGTGATCATCGGCATAACTGAATCGCTGGGTATTCCCGTGCGCTTTATCGGGGTTGGAGAGAAAATCGATGACCTGCGGGAATTCAATGCCCGTGAGTTTGTCGATGCCTTATTTGAAGATTAAATACAGTTCAAACAGGGTCATTGATTTGAAAACAAGCCATGCAGCGGCAAATCCCAGCGATACAACAGTGACCGGCACCCCTACCCTGGCATGCTCAAGCCAGCCTATTCTCACCTGAAAATGCCTGGCCTGATCAATCACAATGATATTGGCAATGCTGCCAACAATCAAAAGATTACCGGCAAAAGTGCTTGCAATGGCCATGACTGTACCGGCAAGAGGATGCGTTGCAGCAGGCAGCAGCAGCGTGACCGCCGGCACATTTGATATAAGGTTAGACAACGCCACGGTCAGCCCGAACAGCCAGACCGGCTGCTGCGGCTGAATCCCCCAGGCGCCGAGCTGCTCCATGAATATGTGCAGCAAGCAGATACGGCACCGGATTGAGCGATCTCAGTGAGCAGCCATGAATCAGTACCGGTTTTATCGCCAGGAAAACGATGTCATTGGCCAGTACCGCCGATAGCAGCCCGGCAACAATTATCAGCAGTCCCAATAAGGTCTGTGGCTGAATCTGAAGACGTGAAAGCCTGCTGATCAGCAACCCGTAAAAAACCACCCAAACGCAGCTGGGCCGAAACAACCATAAGGCCCAGTAGCAGAGCTCATGCCGGCAGGTAACGCCATTCTTATTGAGGCTCTGACCCTGCTTCACAAAACCATGGTGCAGGTAAGTGACGCAGGTCTGCTTGAAGGCATTTTGATTCAGCACTTGTAAATGCGGAATATTTACTTATTTCTAGAAGCCAAAATCAATGCAAGTATTGCGACAAATGAAAGAACCAATGGATTTTGAGCTGTATTGAGATCTGAGATTTGATCGGGGTTCATACCAGCTTTTGCCTGAATACCAAGATAAATAACTATAACGATATTTACCAGACCTCCTAAGGTTGAAAGCATAACGACTTCCTCCTTTACGCATGGGCTGTTTTAAGCTCCAATTTAGTAGGATTAACAATATAAGCTTTTGATATATAATACAAGGAAACTCTAATATCCAACATTTTTAAATTGCAAAAATAAGGCCGATTCGGTATCAGAATCGATTCAAACAGATGTTTCACGGCACAGGGCAGCATGTGTCTGACAAAGTCAGGCTTGAGAGCGGGTCAAATGACCGGGCATGGGTTAGGTATGTCCGTAGGCTCATGCACTCCTAGAGCATTTAACAAAATGCTCTAGCCATATGGCCACCGGGGAGTTTTTGGTGAAGCAGCCCGCGCGGTTCGAGCCATTGGCCTATTTCCACCATTGGCGTATCTTGCGAGAATATCGCCCGGGCGAATGAGCCAATAACTCCCCGGTGCAAACGGCTACAGAATAAAGTTACATGCTCTAGCCGGTTGGATATACTTGACAACATTTCTCTTTCATTACAAGCAGTTCTCAAACCTGTTGTTATTTGTATTTAACAGGATCAATTTCATACACTTGCATTCCCTGTGGCTTAACCAGTACCAGATTAAATCGTTTCGTTATATCAAGAGCGTCATATCTGAAATAGGTTCGTATGATGGCATAATAGGCCGACAGGGAGCCGGCTTTCTGTAATTTTTCTCCAGTCTGAAAATGATCGGCATGCAGCAGGTCGGGCAGTATTTTCTTATCATTCTGCAGGGCATAGGCGGTATACTCACGGGCGAAATCGATACTGGGCCCGCTCACGGTGATATCAATCTGCAGGTTTGGATCCTGCATGATGGCATCCCGATCCCGGCCGGTAATATCACTGCCCTGCTGGGCCTTGATGCCCGCAATTAAGGCAAGTTTGCACCATTTGGTGCGAATAATTATATCTCGGGTACTGCCGCAGCAGGCATACAACGCATCAAGTGTTTTTTCTATGCCTGCATGATTTGTCCTGCCGAACTCAGCAGCCTCAAGCATCTGCGCGGCTGAAGGTTTATCCGTGAGTGCCTGGACCGGTGACAAGTACAGCATGACACTTGCGATGCACAGGGAAAAAAAAGTAGCGCGTGTGTTCATGATCCCCTCCTGCAATTTAAAACGACCAGCGTGCACCGACGCTGATCATATTGATTTTACCGTCGAAATAGCTTGTTTCATGATCATCGTACTCCCGGTACATGTATCTGGCATTCAGTGTAAGCCTCCTTGTGCAGGCATAATTGATGCCTAGCGACGTTTCAACCTGCCCGATAGACAGATCGGAAAAAGACCCGATATTACGGCCATTAATTTTTTTGTCAAAATCGGCAATGCTGTCGATCCAGGTAACATCACCCGTAACCGAGATACGAGGCGTCAGCTGATAGGTTGAAGAAAAATACCATGCCTGGCTTCTGCCGTCATAGGGGAAGTCGTCATATTTAAAAAGGCTGTCCGCGCTCGTGAGGTGATATGTTTTGAGCGTGCCGAAGCTGTTCACGCTTGTTTTTGAAAGCGTATAGGATCCGGTCAGAGTAAGTCGCTCATACGGTACATACCAGATGCTTACAACATATTCCCACCTGTCCTCGTCGCTATCATAGCGGCTGCTGCGTGAATTGGTGTATCGCAGGCTCGTGTTCAGCGTCACATTATACAGCGGACTCCAGTTCACAGCGCTGTACATTTCATCTTCTTTTTGCGGCAGTGAGGTCTGCACAAGCCCGGTGAAGCTCTGATCATTCATCACGAATGGATCCTCGACGCGGGTCTTCTTGTAATACATGTTAAGCCGCATTTTTTTTAACAAGCGCTGGCTCCAGGAAATACGGTAAATATTCTTGCGGGTTGAGCTCCAGGCGGCATTGTCGCGGTTTGTATCTTCCCATTGATAGGAACAGGTCAGGCTCGAGTTTTTCAGCGGGTGCATCGTCACATCCAGCCCCCCCCGCCTGGTGTCAATATCGATACCTCCGCTGGTTTTATTCTGGAGCTTGTAGGTATTATAAAAGGCGTCACACGTCAAAAAGCGTGAAAAATATTTACTCAGCCGCGCAGCCATGCTGTTGAACGTGACATCATCCCCCGTGTCGCGATTTTCCCGCCTGCCGTGCTGCACATTTGCGTAAATGGTCGAATCCAAGGGCAATGCTGATCGCAGATTCACCGCATCGACGTTCAATCGGCTGTCGGGGACAAGGCTGTACGGGGCTATTCCCTTGACTAAAAAAAATGAAGCTCCATTGCCGTAATTAGCCAGGGGAGCGGAAGCATGCTCCGTAAAATCACGAAGCAGGTGACTGTAGCTGATTGTCGCAGGGCCGAAATTCGCCTCCACACCGGATACGACATCATTGGTGCTCGTGTTAACGCGTTTGTTTCGTGACGTGACATGGCACTGCGAACATTTGCCGACCGTTGTCGCCTGGCAGTTGCCCCGTTTCTGATATGACCGGTAATCAAAATTGAATTTAAGAAATGGCAGGTCGGGAATAAAAATCGTATTGTTGGCTTTCAGCTCTTCGATCAGCAGCTTGTTGTCATCGCCCTTGTTGAAGTCCTGCACAGAGTCCTGATTGGTAAGCTGGTCGTGTTCAAGGAAATGTTGAAACCTCGTATAACTAAAATCGCTGCGTAAGTACCGGTTTAGGTCCATATTTAAATTATAGTTCAAATCCTTGTCATCAAAAAATTGGCCGCCCATATTGAAGTAATTTCCGCCGCTGCGACCCGTGAGGTCAAAGGATGAATCCAGGCCAGGTTCAAGCACATCATATTCGCCGACCTTGCTGCGGTTGCCCTTGGGATTATAGTGATGATACCCGCCGGAGACACTTCCGGTTACATCCTGGACAACTGACGAACTGTCAACCGTCTGCGCGCCGGCGTATTCGGCGCCAGACAGGCACAAAAAGAGCATCATGCAGAGCGCAACAACGAACAGTGTACCGCTACTGTTATGGTGATTTTAGTGCAGGCCCGGAAATCTCATCGCGTCAGTCCTCCGCCATTGACCTGCGACGGCAGATCGCTGCCGTGCACGGCCGAATGGCACTGGGCGCAGGATGTCATGAGGGCACCGGCCGAAGGATTGCTGCCGCCGATTTTTGGATTTTGTTTATGTCCGCGGTGGCACCGCAGACACAAAAACGGCTCGCTTTGCCTGAGCAGATTATTGGCAACCGTACCGTGCGGTTCATGACAGATGGAGCAGTCCTCAACCGCCGGAGCATGCTCGAAGACAAACGGGCCCTGTAATTCCGCATGACAATCAAAGCAGACATCGTTGACCCGCTGCTTCTTCAGGTTATGATTCTCCGAGCCGTGATTGTCATGGCAGCTGCCGCAGCGCATCTTTTTTTCCCGCAAAGGATGACGCGACGGCAGCATGGCCTGAGCTTTCTTTTCCTGATGACACGAGAAACACAAGTCCGGATCTCCCAGATACACCATTTTGGGCCCGGTTATTTTATGCGACTTGTGGCAGTCGTTGCACCCGACACCGTTATTCATATGCACATTGGCCCGCCAGTCCATGGTCGGCTTTCCCTGATGGCAGGACAGGCACATCTGAGAGCTCTGCTCGGGCGGGAGCTTGGAAAAGCTGATGATATCCTGCGCTTTTCCTTTGGTCTGTAAATGCTTGCTCCCTGGTCCATGGCAGGTCTCGCATCCTCGCTGCACCCCTTTCAGTTCCGCGGCGTTCAGGCGGTAATGAATGGTTTTTTTGAACTGCTGATACACATCATCGTGACAGGGAACGCACGAGTCCGTGCCGACATAGAAAGCTCCTTCTATCACCGGAAGTTCAGCCCTGTTTTCACCGGCCATCAAAAAACGCTGGCAGCCAATCAGCGCTCCGGCAGCGCACGTAAGGCAGAAAATGAATACAATGATTCTCTTTATTGAAAAATCACTTCTCATAATTTTCAACCGGTTCTTTCAACTGGTACTGATACGGCCCGGCATGCGGATCATGGCAAGCCGAGCATTTTTTGCGGATATAGCCGTCATGAGCGTTGATCGTGGTCCCCGCAGACTGCGTCAGTATCCTACGGGTAGAAATATGACAATCGGCGCACATTCCAGTGGCAATAGTGCTGATCCGAGCTTTATGGTTCGGGCTGTGGCAGAAATTACATTCATTGCCGGCCCCTATGGGGAGGCCCTGGACATAGTCGGTAAGGCTCTTGTGGACCCCGGCTGCATTACTGAGCTCGGCATGGCTGTTCTTTTTATCACGCAGCAGGGGATGGCAGGTGTAGCAGATGCGCTCTTCATTGGAGCGAAGCAGCATGGTATACTCCGATGCATGGTTTTCATGACAGAAGTAGCAATTACGCAGCACAGACAGTTCATGATCGTAAGGCTTGTTTACGATTTTCATATCATGGCAGCCCTGCCTGAAGCACAGAGATGAAGGCTGCGGTTTTTCGCGGTGCTCAAGCGTAACGGCGTGACAGGCCTTGCACCTATTCTGCGCCCACGGCTTATGAGGGCTCAAAACTTCGGCAGGAGCTTTATAGATATTGCTCTCGGGCGGGGGCTTTACCCCACGGTCCGATATTTTTAGATTATTATGACAGGCCACACAGAGTTCATACCCCCCCGGCAGTCTGAGGAAATTTTTTTCACCAGCCCCCGCCGATACATCATTTCTTTTCAGTACACCTTTGTCATGCGGGTTGTGGCAGGTAGTACAGTGAATTGAACCATCGCGTAGCAGCAAGGCCGTGCCGACGGAAAGCACCTGCCGCATCGCAGCAGACAATTTTACCAGATGATCTGACCGCGCCGGGTGTCCTTTCTGCTGCCTGCCGTGACAGCCGATGCACAACAAATCGCCGTCGGCTTTCAGCGGAGCATCGGCGGTGCTTACCGCGCGTGCCGGATCCGGAACTTCAATATGGCAGTTCAGGCAGGCGGCTTTATTCAGCACGCCCATTTCATCAAACTGCCTGTGCGGGTTTTCTTGTCGCAGTTTCTCTTTGTCATGGCAGGTAAAGCAAAAAGGCATGCCAACGGGCTGCTGCCGCAGAAAGTTTTTGTTGAACTTCTGCTGCACCGCATTCTCATACATCTGAACTGTAATATCATGGCAGGTGCGGCAGGTAACCGCGCCTTTCTCAATCGGCCATCCCAGCGGTATGCGGCTCTTCATCCCGTCTGGCACCCGTATATCAACCGGATGCACTTCAAAGCGCGCCTCTGACCCGGGGCCATGACACCGGCTGCAGACAGCGGTTATGTTGCCCCCGAAGCGAAGCGCCGGAGGCTTGCCTCCTTCATGACATTCAGCACAGTGCTTTCCAGTCCAGTGTGGGTTGAGTATTTCAGCTGCTGCACAGACAGTGAGCTGCACCAGAGCTGCAAGGCAGCTCAGTGTTATGAGACAAAATATGTGAAGCCGCCTGATCATTGCGAATCACCAAAAGGAAACGGCTCGGCATTTTTTTTTCGCGCCGGTCTGCCATGACACACCGAACAAAACAGTTGCGGAAGGTCAGGCCTCAGAAAACTTGTTTTCACCGTGCCTTCTTCGAGCCTGCCCGGCCCTTTTGCCCTGGTCAGCCCGTCCCATTGATGCGCATTGTGACAGGTGGCGCACACGATGGCGCCTCCGCCAGACATTTTGCCCTTGTCGGTAAAAAGCGGCACATGCAGGGGTTGGATATCTTTTTTGTGCTCCGCGGCCCTGGCATAAAAAGCCCCGGGATGCAGGCCGTAGGACGGCACATGTTTTGCCGCGCTGGCGTTTTTATTATGACAGCCCGTACACAGGGAAACCATCAGGCTCTTTTCCGTGCCGCTTGATTTTAACCATGCCAGCGGTACCGATGCCGAGCGTTGGCTTGCCCACATATATGCCTGCACCGGCGCTCCATGCGCGGAATGGCATGCGCCGCAGAGCCCAGATTGCCCGGGCGACTGGCTAAGTGCATTTTTATATCCCGGCGCGCTCATGCGCATGTCATGGGGCGTTGCCTGCACGAGGCTTTGGTCGGGATGGCAGCTCAGGCAGTGCGCTTCGGCGCCCTGCCCGCCCAGCCGCAGATATTTACCGTTTTTCGCTCCGGCGACAGCCGGCCCGGTCAGCGGCAATGGGTTATGAACATCATGGCAGGTCATGCAGGACATTTTTCCCTGATAGCTCTGCTCGCCGGAATCGGTAAACAGCGGCAGGCCCGCTACTGCGGAGCCACCGGTGATTTTGGCCTGAGGATGCCCAAATTCCCGGGGCAGGCTCTTCTGGCCGCACTGGCCCGGTTCGTGACAGCTCCTGCAGAATCGTTCTCCTGATTGCCCCGCCGGAAGATTGCGCGCCCACATATACTGCCCGCTTCCCGAATGCACAAGGTGGCAGGCATCACAGGGACCGGTGTCGGCTGCGGCTACGCCGCGCATGTTCTTTTCATTGGGCGCTGAAAGCCGCAGGTCATGCGTGCTGTCTGCCACCGCACCCTGTGCTGTGTGGCACTGAACGCATAAGCCGTACTTGCCGGTATGGTCGGCAAGCAAATGCTTTTTATCGGCGGCAAAATGAGGCCTGTGGCAGGTACGGCAGACGAGCTCTCCATTTGTTCCCGTTACGACTCTGTCGCCGCTTGACCACTCTGCGGGAATTTTAATGCCCCTGCCCGGCTTGACATCAAGGGGATGCGAAAACTTGTTTTGCACATGCGCTCCCGGCTTTACTGGTTTTTTTGTATGACAGACTTCGCACAGTATCGACATGGTTTGGGTGTTTTCAACAGACAGTACAAGGCGTTTGCTGGTTACGCCGCCATGGGCCATATGACAGGTTTGGCATATGATTTGGCTTTGCCCTTCTTCTCCGAATTTTCCGCCCGCGGCGCGTAGTACCTCTACGTTGCTTTTGGCCTGAACATCCACCGGGTGATTGCCCTGCTCAGCGCCGCCAAGCGCCCGCTTGTGGCACTCACGGCACAGGCCGGAATTGGAATTATCTCCCCGAAGAAATGTGGTTACCAGTTTTGTGCCACGGGCAGGCACAGCATGCGGGGTGTGGCAGGTGGAGCACTGAAGCAATCCGTTTTCGTCAAGCGGGAAGTTTGAAGGTATGCTCACTTTATCCGACGGTTTGATGCCCACCCGGTGGCCGGGATCATTGCATACCCTGTCGCGCGAATCACGGATGGAGCCGTCATGGCAGGAGAGGCACATCTCGGGGCTTCCGACAACATCCTTTTTCTCTTCAAGCTGCGCAAGAGGAGTACTTCGGTGTTCGGTGAAAAAAGTCGAGACCCACCTGAAATGGCATATTGCGCACTTCTTGGCAGTGTCGGGTTCTCTGTTGAATTCAAAAGCCGCCTGCGCCTGAAAAGGCAAGAGGCAGATTGCGGCCAGAAGTAAAATTTTAAAAATTCGCATCATTCACGTATCCGGGGATAGTTGCTGTCACAATTCACTTTGCTTGCGCCCTGCTTTTCCACAATTCCTAAGTTCCTAAATTTGCGTTTACTTAAATTTCTTTTCAAATAAATCCGGGAAATAAAACGTATCGTAATTTGTCAGCATGCCGCCCATTTCCATTCTTTGCAGCTGGTTGGTGCGGGCGGCGTCAAAGCCAAGCTCCTGGAAATTTAGAACGCTTTGCATGCTATGGCACTGCGAGCACTTCACAAACTCTTTCAGCTCCGTGCCCTTGTGCAGGTCATCCTCAACGGCTTTTTTCTGTTCGGCTGTAAGTCTTCCCTTTTCCTCCATATATTTACTAGCCTTATCAACCCCGGCCTCGGTCTGCATAGTCTGCCACGCGCCGTTTATTTTGCGCTGCGGCGCGAGCTTTGAAATGTGATTGTCCGTCTGAAGGAAATAACCGGTCTTGGGGTCCATTTGAATTCCGTATGGCTTGCCCGTGGGATGAGCCCCCGATGGATTCAGCCATGCAAATTGAATTTCTTCACCAGCCTCAAGCTTGAGGTGACAGGAATTGCAGGCAAGAAATTCAGTATGCAGATTGATGATGGCCTGGGCCTGTTTAATTCTTCCATGCGGGTAGGGCGAGTGGCAGACGATACAGTGCGATTTGTCGGCCCAGACATCAAGATTTTTGTCCTCAACGCCAAGGTGATAATGGTCATGCAGCTGTTTACGCTCCTGCTCCTTGATATGCAGCGTCTGCAGTGAAGCGGCTTTCGGTTTCTCTACTTTGGGCTCCTTTTTTCTCTCAAACTGTACGCTGAACGTAAGCCAGCCGCTCAAAAACGCAGCCACCGCGACTACGATTGCAAAAACTATGAACGCCTCAATGCGTTTATTCCCGTTATCTGACATCGCCAGCCTCCCGTTTCAGAACTTTCTCCTCTTCGCATTCCGCCACACCTTCCTTCACCTGACGTTCATATTCAAGAAAATGTTCCTCAATCTGATGGTCTTTTGCAATACGGCCGGTCCAGAAAGTCCACTGCAGCGGGAAGCGGCCAGGCGCGATATGCACATTGTACATATGCCACAGGGCGATTACGAGAAATGCCAGTATCGATTCCTCACCGTGCATGAGCCGCAGAACATTAAAGGATACTTTTGCAAAGGGAATGTATTTTACCATAAATTCCGGAAACAGCAGGCAGCAGCCCGACAGCGTGAGAATGGAGCATCCCCATAACTGGGCCAGGTAGTGAAGTTTCTGCTTGTACATAAATTTTTCCATCTTCGGCCGGGTTTTGTCCAGGCCGAGGAAATAGCGAAAATCAAAGTAAAAATCCTTGAGGTCTTTCCAAAGCGGAAATTGGGTACGCCTGATATCAAAGGTGCCGTTTTTAATCTGCCGGCCGATGCCGAGTAACAGCACCAGCACGTGATAGACACAATTCAGTGTAAAAATGATGGCATTTATGCGGTGAATCAAGCGGGTGACATTGATGCCGCCGAGCAAATTAATAAACTTATGTGATAGTTCAGAGTTATGAAAAAACAGCGGAAGCCCGGTAATAACCGCCATGCTGAAGGTGATAGCCATGACCGTATGGTTTATAATGATATGCCATGAGTACCTGGGGAAATCGCCTTTAGGGCTAGAATTTACATAGCGATGCAGGTTTGGGATTTTTCCGATCGGATCCGCAGGCATAACAGGGGCCGGTGGTAAATTCTGGGGCTTGCGCCGCCACCGGAAAAAACGAGCATCGTGATTTCTTACCCGGCGGTAAGTTTCCATGCCCATAAGGGTAAAAAGCAGGAACAGCGTAAAAAACATGACACTCTGCATAATGACTTCAGCAAGGTGAATTTCAGGACCCTTTTCCTTGTGCTTGCTCAGATGGCTGTCGACGTTGGCAATCAGCGCACTGGCGCCCGGGTGGCAAGCTTCAGTCTGGCATGTTTGATACCTGTTATCAGGATTCACTGACGATTGCGGATCGGACCCCGGCCGGATATTGTGTATGCTTTCATTGGCATGACAGCTGATGCAGTTGGCCGTATCTGTGCCGCCGAACTGAAGAATCCGGTAATGTATGGTTTCTTTATAGGTGCTTACGGCCTCAGCCACTGGCTGATCCATGCCGACGACATTCTGAAAGTCTTTGTCGGCATGGCAGCTCGCGCAGAGCTCAACAACTTCAAGCGGGGGGCGGCTGGTCTTCTGCCGCATGCGGTGCGACATATGGACAAATATCTGTTCAATGCCTTTTTCTTTGTGGCAGTTCAGGCAGCGCTTCATTACTTTTTCCGGCGGAACATCCTGCGGTAAAGAATACAGATCATTGAGGTGGCAGTATTTGCAGTCGGGCTTTAAGGCGGTAATTTCGGGCTTATCGCCGGGATTTTTCCCGTGGACGCTTTTGCTGAAAATGTCCGCAACATCCTTGTGGGAAAAATCAGTGCCGCTCATGGCTTTCCACCGGTCAAGATGGCATACCTTCGCGCAGTCGACTTTTTCTACTGTACCATGCGGCACTTTTTCAATATCGCTATGGCACTCGACGCAGGAAAGCTTTCCGTGAACAGATTCCTGGTAGAGATGATCATCGACATAAAAATTGCGCAGCGTGCCCTTGTCAGTGTATGCCCGCAGGCGTTTGTACTTGTGGCAGAACAGGCAGTTCTCCGGGTCCCGGGCATCAGCATGTCCGATTAAAAAGCAGAATACAATAGCCATACTCCAAAATACTTTTTTTGCGCGCATCATTATCGCACCGAAAAAAAATTATTGCTTGTTTATGACGGTCTCTAAAACATCGTAGACGCTCACGCGATTTTCAATCATATCAACAACATATAGCCGCTGCCTGTCGTCGATGGTAATGCCGACCGGAGTTTTCCATTTCATGACATTACCTTTTTCATCCCCCATAACCCCTTTTAAATGGCCGTAGCGGTTAAATACCTGAACAACCCCCATATAACTGTCGCTGACATAAATATGGTTGTCCTTGTCGACGCACACACCCTTGGGGCGGTAAAACTGGCCTACGTCAACCCCCCAGCTGCCTATGGTGCTCATCGCTTCGCCCTGTGGGCTGTATACCTGAACGCGCGTATTGATAACATCGACGATAAAGACGGAGGTGTCTTTGCCGACAGCAATAAAAAAAGGGTAGTTGAACTGGTCGCTCAGCTCGCCCTCGGAGCCCCAGGTGGCGATATGTTTATGGAACAGATCAGTATCGCCTGCGGTGAAATGTGGCCAGAGACCGGTCAGAGGCAGGGTGCGGATTTC
>Ga0118677_10008681_pt1 | contig 16194 bp, 8 predicted proteins | sample AliMusrvi5mmetaG_FD_86154 | JGI IMG/M metagenome (GOLD analysis project Ga0118677, IMG submission 86154) | reverse complement strand
CCTTCGTTTGCCCCTCGCGCATTGCGAGCACGGCGCACCCGGCGGAAGCGACTTCCCGGCAACGCGCAGAGCATAGCGCGCCGGGCGCCCATCGTTCCACGTATCCGACGCACGGGCCAATCGCCGACCGCCCGCCATCGGGGGCGCGGAGCTTCGCGGCTCCGCCTCCCGCTTGCCGCGCACGCCGCGGGGAATGCGGAGGATCGGGCCCGGCCCGCCCACAAACGCCGAACCGGCGGTCGTCACGAGGACGATCGCCGGCCCGGCTGAAGTGGTGAAGATGCTGAAGGCAGGGGTGGACACGCCCAACGTGGAACTGACTTTTGCCAAAAAGGAAAACGGCAAAAAGATGAGCGGGCGGCTGGTGGACTTGAAAACGCAGTATGTTTCCAATTTTAACGTTACGCTCTACCGCGTCACCGCGCCCGGCGATGCTGAAAATTCCAAATCCCAACGCTATCCGTCCGGAACTTCCGGCCACGATGGCACGTTTGAGATCGAAAGCGTACCCGCCGGTCGCTACACGGCGCAGATTCAACCGTTTAACGCGAACTCGCTTTCCATGACATTTCAATCCGGCGAATTCGAAATCCACCGGCATGCCCAGATAACCCGGCAGCGAGAATGCCATCGTATTCAGGGCGAATGCCCCGCACAGCCCCAAGCGCGCCGACAGCCGCCGCCCTTCCTGATCGCCCGCCGCCGTCCCGGCCGCCGCCGCCACATACCCGAATTGGCACAATTCGCGCAAAAACAGCTCTAACAAACACTCCCCCGGCAACCACTCGAGGTGCAGCCGCCCGTTCGCCGGATTGGCCGCCGCCCGCACGCTCCCCGCGTGCCGCGCGAACAATTGTTCCACCAGCCACACGCAGCCGACACAGGAAACCCCCTCCAGGCTGAGGTCGAGACACGCCGCATCCCCCGCGACCACGGCCTTGTTTTCCGCCTCAATCATTCGCGGCGCCAACCAGGAAAAATCGTGCTCCTCGAACGGTCGGCTCCGCACCGGCGCGAGCGACTGCCCTTGTTTCAGTTGATAGAACCGTCCGAACCCCTGTTCCGAAATCAGTTCCGCCACATACTCGCAGCCGCGGCAGCAATACCGCTCCGCCACCGATCCGGCGGAAAATTCCGTCCCGCAATGCTCGCAACTCACCATCCCCCGACACAGTGCCAAGCATCCAACGGAACGCAAAGGGGAAAGCACCGCATCCTTTGGACTGCGGTGAAGCGCGCTTCACCGCTTTGGGAGCAAGCGCCGTCACGGACCAACCGCCACTCCGATCTCCCGGCAGCCGGAACACGGAAATGCCGGGCACGAATGGCATTCCAATGATGATTATCAGCCGCACAAAGCGGCGATGGCTCGCCGCACTCCAAAAGCGGAGCGGTTCGCCCCTCCTTGGTCACCCGCCCGCTTCATTCCACGCGCCACCGGAAGAGTCCGCCGCAACGGGTGGGCTGGATCTGGATTTCCATTTGGCTGGTCATTCGCGGGCGAGTCTGGAGCCGGACCGCGAGTCTCCAGTCTCGCGGTGAAAGATGGGACAAAGCGGAAGCGGCTGATGCCGCAGGGCTTTGGCTTTCCTTTCGCATGCGAGTCTGGGAGACTCGCGGTCCTTTTGGAGACTCCCGGTTCATGGTGGGTTATTTGCTCACATTGAAGCGGAACTCGATGACGTCGCCGTCGAGCACGGTGTAGTCCTTGCCCTCGATGCGGAGTTTGCCGGATTCCTTGGCGGCGTGTTTGGAGCCGCCGGCGGCGAGGTCGTCGAAGTGGACGACTTCCGCGGCGATAAAGCCGCGCTCGAAGTCGGTGTGGATGACGCCGGCGGCGGCGGGTGCCTTGGTGTCGGCCGCGATGGTCCAGGCGCGGGTTTCGATGACGTTGGAGGTGATAAAAGTGCGCAGCCCTAACAGGTGATAGACGGCGCGGATGAGCGCGGAGACGCCGGAATCGCTGACGCCCATGTCGCGGAGAAACTCGGCGGCCTCGGCGGGTGTCAGATCGCCAAGTTCCTCTTCGATGCGGGCGGAGATGACGACCGCTTCCGAGCCGCTGTGGGCGGCCACGAATTGCCGCACTTTGGCCACGCCCGGATGCGCGTCGGGATGCTCCATGGCGGCGGCCAATTCGTCTTCGGCGACGTTGCAGGCGAAGATCGTGCGTTTCGATGAGAGCAGGAAAAACTCGTGAAGGAGCAGTTGATCCTCATGACATAACCCGAGCGTGAGCGCGGGGTTTCCCTCGTCGAGGTGAGGCAGGATGTGATCTATCAGATCGACCTCGCGTTTCGCCTCCTTGTCGCCGCCCTTGGCTTTTTTTTCGCGCGTGACGCGGCGTTTCCTGAGGGTGGCGATGTCGGCGAGGATCAATTCGGTGTTGATGATTTCGATGTCGCGGACGGGATCCACGGTGCCGAGTTCGTGGATGATGTCATCGTTTTCAAAACACCGGACCACTTGCACGATGGCGTCGGTCTCACGGATGGCAGCCAAGAACTGGTTGCCGAGGCCCGCGCCTTCGGAGGCACCCTTGACCAAGCCCGCAATGTCCATGAACTCGATGGCGGTGGGCACCAGCTTGCGGGTGCCGAGGATACGGGAGACCACGGCGAGCCGCGGATCCGGCACGGTGACGATGCCCATATTGGGCTCGATGGTGCAGAATGGGTAATTCGCCGCCTCCGCCTTGCGGGTGCGGGTGACGGCGTTGAAGAGCGTCGATTTGCCGACGTTGGGCAGTCCTACGATTCCGGCAGTGAGCATGGCGACCGAATGCTGCGACAAATGAGGCCGGGAAAACGAGGAAAATTGCAACATTTCGCGGTTGTCATCGGTAAGGGTTAATCGCACTCTTCACGAACTGTGGCGGCATCGGGTGATGCTTGGCCCGGCACTTGGTGGATTCAATGCGGGAATGCGGTTGGCGGAGATGGTTTTCTAACAGAATTAGGGCATGCATCAGAGCTTTATCACCATGGTGGGCGGATTGTTTCTGGTGGCGGCGGCCCAAGCGGAGGTGCGGGTCTATGTGCAGGATACCAGCGGCGTGGCATGGATCCGTTACGAATGCACGGCGGGCGAGGTGATCCGCGCGTTCGCTTTGGATGTCACGGTGGATCGCGGCCAAATCACCAGCATTTCGGATTATTTCACCGGTCCGTGCAGCGCCACGGCCAGAGGTTACGGGATCTTTCCGGCAGCCTTCCGCGACCATGTGGCTGCCACGGTGACCTCTGGAACAATCGCCAACTGGAGCGTAACCGGCTATACGCCGCTGGCGGTGGTGGCCGATGCCCCGACCGACACGCTTGCGGGCCTCGGCACGGGCGGTGTGACGCTGGAACTCGGCGCGCTTTGGGATCCGGCACTGGCGGCGGCGGTGCCGGCATCGAGCGGCGCACTCTGCGCCTTGCATTTGAGCCAGGGGGCTTATGTCAGGGTGGCGGCCAATGCCAGCCGCGGGGGTGTGGTGGCCAGCCCGGACGGCAATGTGGTGGTGCCAACATTGGTGGCGGCTGCGGTGGGGCCGCTGCCGGAAATCGTGGTGGAACAACCCGCCGGCACCGGCGTGCCGGGAGGCGGCATCAGGGATTTCGGCACGGCAAATGTCGGCTCGCCCGCCAGTTTGACCTTTTCTATCAAAAATACCGGCACGGCTTCCCTGACAGGCTTGGGGATCACCACCGACGGCACCAACCCGGCCGAGTTCGCGGTCACCTCCAATCCGCAAGCACCGGTGAGCGGGCCGAGCGGGACGACATCCTTCACCGTCACCTTCACCCCCGCCGCGACCGGATCCCGCAGCGCCGCGATTCACCTCGCCAACAACGTTCCCAACAAGAACCCCTTCGACATCCAGTTGACCGGGACCGGCACGCTCAGCGCGCTGCAATCATGGCGCCTGGCCCAGTTCGGCAGCATCGCCAACAGCGGCGATGGCGCGGACCTCAGCGACCCCGACAAGGACGGACTTCCGAACCTCGTCGAATTCGCATTCGGCCTGAACCCGAAAAAAAACAGCGCGGGATTGCTGCCCCATCCGCAGCGGGTGGGAAACAACGTCGTCATCAGTTTCACCGAACCCGCCGGAATCAGCGGCATCCTCTACGGCGCGGAGTGGAGCCAAACACTCCTGCCTGGCGGGTGGGCGGCCCTAACAGACACCGGCATCCCGCCGCAGCATATCTTCAGCCTGCCCGTCGGCACCATGAAGAACCTCTACCTGCGCCTCAAGGTGACGAGTCCCTGACAGTCGGGCCGTTTCCCAGCATCACACCGCGAACGACAATCATGAACCGAGTTTACCGAATCCTCTCCGCAATGGGTGCCATGGCATTGGCGGTTTCCGGCGTGCGGGCGGACACGGGCGCGTATCGCAGTCTGGGCTACCTCTATCTATCGCCCTTGCCGGGAGCCGAATACAGCCCGACCCAGACGAAGTTCGTGTTGGTGCGCTTCAAGGATATATCTCCCACGGTGGTCACCAATTTGTCGCAGTTCATCCAAGTAACTGGCGCCAGCAGCGGCCTCCACCCCGGCCAGACCAAGATCGCCAGCGACCACCGGACGGTCATCTTTGAAATGTCCACCGGGTTCCAGGCCAACGAGCTGGTCACGGTGAATCTGGCACCGCAGACACCGTCGGGCACGGTCCAGCCCTATCAATACCAATTCATGATTTCCGGCCACATGCCGGATCCGCCGACGATTACCGCCCGCGGCGAAAGTTCGCCTTATACCAAGGATCTGGCCTTCGATGGCAATGCCAACACCAAATGGGTTGACCTGGTGGTTCCCAACGGCACCACGGTTTCAAGTTGGATCCAATATATGTATCCGGCGAGCGACAAGCATTATGTAACCCAATATGCCATCACCTCGGCTAGCGACGCTCCCGAGCGCGATCCCATGGATTGGCGCTTCTATGGCGTGGACGCAACGGGCACGCTGACCTTGTTGGATACCCGGATCAACCAAACCTTCGCCAGCCGCCTGCAAAAAAGCACGTTTTCCTTCACCAACGTGACGGCCTACCGCGGCTACCGGCTGGAAATCACCCGGGTCGCCAATGCCAGCACCGCCAGCGGCATGCAATTGGCGGAACTCGCGTTCATCGAACCCACCGGCTCGATCCTGCGCGAGTACTGGCTCAACATCGGCGGCGGCACCGCCGTCAGCGACCTCACCGGCAATGCCAACTATCCTAACAGTCCCAGCGGCCGCGACCAACTCCCGAGTTTCGAGGCGCCGACGAATTGGGCGGACAACTACGGCACCCGGGTGCGCGGGTATCTCACCGCGCCGGTCACCGGAAGTTATGTGTTCTGGGTTTGCAGCGACGACAACAGCGAACTGTGGCTGAGCACCAACTCCGACCCCGCCAACAAAGTCAAGATCGCCTATGAGCCATCCTATAGCGGTTCGCGCCAATGGGGCCAAAGCACTCAGAAATCAGCGGCAATCAATTTGGTGGCCGGACAAAAATACTATATCGAAGCCCTGCAAAAGGAAGGCGGCGGCGGCGACAACCTCGCCGTTGGCTGGGCGAAACCCGGCCAACCGACCGGCACGCCGTCCGAAGTCATCCCCGGCTGGGTCCTGACACCATGGGTGATCAGCGGCTCGGCAGTCGTGTCCGACATTCCCCCACCGCTGATTGTCACCGACCAGAGTCCGTCATCGGTCGATACCACCCCGGTCGCGGCCGCCGACAAGCCGGGCGTGCTGAAAGTGACGGATCTCAGCTATTACAAAGCGGCATCGCAGGGCGTGACCGGCCTCATGCCCAATGGCGTGTCCGTCCCCAGCGATTTCCCGCATATCAGCATCACCACCCCTGCCAATGGCAACACGTGCACGGATCCCATCTTCATCGACAACCGGGGCGGCAGCGGGCAATGCTACAACGTGATTTTCGACAACACCGGCTCGCCCATCTGGTACCAGCGCATGCCCGACGAACGGCGCGACATGAAAGTGCAGCCCAACGGCGTGCTTACCATGCTGGCACGTGACAAAGGCCAGTACTTCTACGGGTTGAATACCAACTATCAGAAAATCGCCGAGTACTGGACCGTCAATGGGTACTCAGTGGACGAGCACGAATTGTACATGAAGGCGGATGGCACGTATTACATGATAGGACTGAACGGCCAGACGGTGGACCTGAGCCGTTACGTTGCCGGTGCCGGCACGAGTGTCGGCGTCACCGAGGATTGTTTCCAGCAGTTCACCCCGGCGGGCGAGTTGATCTTCCAATGGCGGGCCTGGGACCACTTCGATCCCGCGGGCCAGAATACCGTCGTGACCACCACTGACCCCGGCGATTTCACCCACATGAACGCGATCGCGGTGGATAGCGACGGCCACATCCTGCTGTCCAGCCGCAACACCAGCGAGGTGACCAAGATCAATGCCGACACCGGCGAGATCATCTGGCGGCTGGGCGGCACGCACAACCAATTCACCTATGTCAATGATCCGTTGAACGGCCAGCGCAACCAGCATTGCATCCGCCCGCTCGGTAACAACCATTACACGCTTTTTGACAACGGCAACGGGCATAACCCGCAGGTCTCCCGCGGGGTCGAATACGTGGTCGATCCGGTGGCCATGACCGCCACCCTCGTCTGGCAATACCCGAACCCCGCGACCACCAGCCTGTATTCGTATTACATGGGCAATGTCCAACGCCTGCCCAACGGCAACACCCTGATCAACTGGGTGCTCGGCGGTTATCCCAAACTCACCGAGGTCCGCCCCGATGGCACCAAGGCCTTCGAGATGAACTGGGTGAGCCAATATGAAGCCTACCGCGTCTGGCGTTGTCCGTGGCAAGGCGTCGCCCTCAGTCCCTATCTGATACTTGAATCCTATCCCGACAACGTGACGCTGCTGTTCAACCAATTCGGCGACACCAACATCGTCACCTACCGGATCTATGGCGGAACCTCGCCGAACCCGACCACCGTGGTGGCCAGCTCCAACGTGACCATGAAGCAACTCACTAACCTGACCAAGGGACAAACCTACTACTTCCGCGTCACCGCCGTGAACAAAAACGGCGTCGAAGGCGCCTTTTCCAACGAGGAAAGCGTCGTCGCCGCCAACATCAAACCGGGACAGAACATGGTCACCAACGGCGACTTCTCCAGCGGCACCGCCTCCTGGACCTCGACAGTCACCAGCCCGGCGGCCGCAACCTGGGCCGTCACCGGCGGTTACAGCAGCCATGTGATCACCAATGGCGGCAGCAGCACCTCGAGTATCCAGTTGAAGCAAACCGGCATTCCGCTGGTTCTGGGCAATACTTATGTTTTCGATTTCGACGTGTGGACGAGTAGCGGGACGCGGTACATCGATGCCAAGGTGACGAGTGCTTCCGGCACCAGTTACATTACCAACACGCCCAAGATCTCTCAAACCCACACGCGCTGGCACTACGTCTTCACGATGTCGGCGACGACGGATCTTAATTCGCAGGTGGTGTTCAATCTGGGTGCTTCGACCAGCCCCGTCTATATTGACAACGTGTCGTTGTTCAACCCGGCGCCGGGCGACCTCAACCAGGACGGCAAGGTGGACCTGCTGGACCTCAAGGTGATGACGACCGATTGGCGTAAAGCGCAGTCGGGCCTGTCTTCGGATCTGAACGGGGATGGCAAGGTTGACTTCAAGGATATTGGAATCATGGGTGATAACTGGTCCGCCAGCCCCTAGCAGATTTGAGTTGGAGAATTGTAACTCTAAAAAAGAAAGTAATGAAATGAAACTGAAAAAACTGAATTTGTGTTATTTGGCCGTGATGGCTGTGATGGGTGCCGCGACGACCGCGAGGGCCGACTTGCCGGCGGATTTCCCCAGCATGACGGTAACGACACCCGCTACCGCCGATGTCGGTGACGGCTACATTTTCCTCGAGGTGACTGATGCCGCGCCCGGCGGCGGCTACTATTTGATGATGCTCAATAACGATGGCACGCCGTTCTGGTACAAGCAAGTGCCGGATCACAATTACGATTTCAAAGTGCTGCCAAACGGGTTGACGCACTACGCGGAGTTTTATCAAACCCATTCGTGGACCGGTGGCGGGGATTGCATTCACAAGATCCTGGATAACAACGGCAATGCCAAGGAATCGATCGTGGCCGGCAATGGCTATAATGCCGACGCGCATGATTTCCAGATGCTGCCCAATGGCCACGTCCTCCTGCAAAGTTATTACAGGACGCAGATGGACATCAGCAAATACGTGGTGGGCGCGTATCCCAACGCGTTGGTCGCCGGGGCCGTCATTCAGGAACTGGATGCGGAGCGGAACGTCATTTTCCAATGGCGCTCGTGGGATCATTTCACTGTTCAGAGTTATTACGGCGCGTTAATGAACCAGAATAACCCGGCGGGAAAACGCCCTGTCATCGATGCATTTCACTTCAACACCGTGGTCATGGATACGGATGGCAATCTCCTGGTGTCGAATTTCGGGATGGATGTGTGGAAGATCAACCGGCAGACCGGAAATATCATGTGGCGGCTGGGCGGCCCGGCCAACCAGTTTTCGTTCGTGGGTGTGAACCCGCAGCAGGCGCTGGCGCATTTCTCCGGCCATTCCTTGAGCCGCTTGGAAAATGGCAACATCATGATCTATTGCAATGCCGACCAAGCTGGCACCCGCTCGTCAGCGGTATATGAATACCAACTCAACGAGGCTACCAAAGTCGCCACCCTGGTGTGGAGTTATACCCCACCTACGCCATGCTACGCGTGGCACTACGGCAGCGCCCAGCGCCTGTCGAATGGCAATACGTTCATCGGTTGGGGAGGTGGAAACGTCATGCCCGGCGTGGGCGGCATAATCGACCGGGAGGTTCCCGCCTGCACCGAAGTCAAGCCGAACGGCACCGTGGTCTTTGAAATGAAATTCAATGATGTGAAGGTAGCCAGTTACCGGGCCTACCGCATGCCTTATCCGCCCGCCACCAAAGCCAAAACGGATACCCAAACAGATCTATTCGAAGGAGGGCCGTATGTTTTCGAGGGAACCGGTGTCGAGATGGACGTCACCAGTGGCGGCGGCGGATACAACGAGGTGACGGTGACGAGCGAGCCATACGCGCCGGTCGATCCGCTCTTCAACGGGAAGGCCCCGCGGGTGTTGCCACAACGTGTCAAAATGACCGCTGGCAATATCGGTTCCTTGTCGGCCATCATCAGTTTTTACCCGACAACCTTCGGCATGGCAAACCCCGGCAATTTTACCGTTTACCGTCGCGAGCAAATCGGCCAGGGGCTGTTTGTTGGGCAACCCACGGAATACAATTTCGGCACCGGGAAATTGGAGGCAACCGTGACGATGAGCTTGCTGTCCGGCCAATTGGGTGAGTTCATTTTCGGCTATCCGGACGTGACCGAGGTGGCCAACCCGCCAACCCTGACCGCGGTGGAGAACTATCGTGGAGTTCAGGCCTCCGAATTCATCGGCCAATTGCCGGCCACCACCGGTATGAATTATTCCGTCAACCAGGATCTGTCGGTTTGTCTGGCATGGTCACCTAACGGTTTTGCCGGCTCCTATCAAATTCAAATCGCCACCAGCACTGACTTCTCCGCTCTCGTGGTGGACAAGTCGGATTTGACGGCGGCTTTTTATGTCTGGAACGGTGCCGCCGACGGCAAGACCTATTATTATCGCGTGAGGACCACGAATGAGGACGGCACCAGTACTTGGGCGAGCGGCTCGTTTCACACGGTCGCTCCGATGCTCGCGGTTGCGGCCCCCAACGGCATGGAGGGCTGGCGGCGCGGCTTGCAATACTTCGTCCAGTGGCAAGGCAACACCCCTGAACCCGTGGTGATCGACCTGTACAAAGGCGGAGTGTTCCTGATGGAGCTTATCCCGAGCACCCCCAATACCGGAGCCTGGCAGTGGAAGATTCCTCTTTCTCTGGTACCCGGCAACGATTATTCCATCCGAGTCAGAAGTTCCAGCGAGCCAGCCCTGTTTGCGGTCAGCACAGCGGCGTTCGGCGTCGATGTGCCGTATATCAACCCGGGATCCTTGACCCGGCTGTCTAACGGACAGGTGCGGTTCAGCCTGAGCGCGCCGGGCGCTGGCCAGGCCAAGGTGCAGGGTGCGACGGATCTGACGGATTGGCGGGACTTGCAGACGGTGACGCTAAGCAATGGCAGCGCGGTTTTCACCGACACCGCCGTGCCAAGCGTTTGCCGGTTTTTCCGGTTGTATGTTGCGCCATAGAGGCTTTGGACTTTCGGACTGCGGTGAAGCGCGCTTCACCGCTTTGGGAGCAAGCGCCGTCACGGATCGCCCGCCGGAACCCGGAACTGCCGGGCACGAATGGCATTCCAATGAGGCTTTTTCAGCCGCACAAAGCGGCGATGGCCCGCCGCAGTCCAAAGATCATTTCCGATAGAGTTGTTCGACCTTGGCGGCTTCGGTGCGGGAAGTGATCCAGCCGGTGAAGGCGATGGTTTCGTTTTCGGTGGTGCGGGACGAGACTTCGCCATCGAGGCGGGAGACGGCGGCGGGATCCTTGACAACCTCGCGCTTGGCGACGTGGAGGATGAAGGTGCGGTCCGCTTCGATGATGGGCTCGGCGAGCGCGCCGGGGTCGATGTTGCGGGCGGCCTCGAACAGGTTCTTGGACTCGGTGGCAGTATCGGGGTGATAGGCCGAGTTGACTTTGGTGAACGCTTTCACCTCGGTGATTCCGGCGTCCTTGGCGGCATCGGCGAAAGACTTGCCGGCGGTGAGGGCGTCTTTGATCTTGGTGACCGCCTCGTTGGCGGCGGTTTTCATGGCTTCGACGCCCTTGTCGTGGATGTATTGGGCGCGGGCGTCAGTCTTGGCTTCCTCGAAGGTCTTGGGGCGGGATTTTTCCACGGTGTCGAGACGAGCGACGAGCCACTGGTTTTCACCACAGGCGACCGGCTGGGAAAACTTCGAGAGAGGATCGGAGGTCAGTTCGATGCGGAACAACTCGTCCGCCACCTTGCCACCGCGACTGGACGAGCGGACCTTAATGTCGAGATCGGCTGGGGGCTTGGAGTGCGGAAAAAGTTCGGTGGTCTTGAGTTCCCATTGGTTGGCCTTGGCCAGATCCTCGAAGTTGGCTCCCTTTTCGTTCTGCTGTTCGAGATCAAACGAGAAATCGTCCACCAGCTTGTCCAGATCGGTTTGTGCCGTGCGGCGTTGAATGGCGAGTTCGGCGTCGTGCTTTTTCTTTTCCTCTTCTTTTTTCTTGGCGGCGGCTTTTTTTGCATCGTCGCTGGCGGCGGCCTCGGCGATGGTTTCGGGGGCCGCGGCCTTGTCGGCCGCGGTATCCGGGGGCATCACCGGGGTGGCGAGAAAGTAGGTGAACTTGCGCAGTTCATCGGTCATGAAAGCATCCTGGCGTTCTTCCCAGTAGGATTTGATTTGCTCGTCGGTGGGTTCGATTTTCGCCTCGAAGGGATCGAGCGCGAGACGACCAACATCCCCGTCGATCAACTGGCTTTCAAGGGCGCTGTTTTGGGCGACGATCTCGCGGTTGACGGCGAGGCCGGAGCCGATGATGGCGTTGATTTTCTTCGCGGCGAGCACGTCGGACGCGATGTCGCGCAGGTCGCCCTCGGACAGGCCGAGGCGACCGATGCCCTTGTCGATGTAGTGGCGGTAGGTATCCTCGCTGAATTTGCCGTCCTTGTCGGCGAAGGCGCGCATGGCGCGGATGTAATCCGAGATTTCGTCCTCGCCCGGATAGACGCCGAATTCTTCCTTCGCCTGGTGCAGGATCATGCGGCCAATGAAGAATTTTTCGGGGGCCTCGCGCTGGCTCTTGGCATCGGTCGGGAACGCCCCGAGGGAACCGATGAATTGATAGAGGCCGAAATCGCCGGAACGCATGAGACTGGAAACCAATTCGTACGAGCTGGTTCCGAGGCGTTGGAATTCGACGTCGTCGTAGGTGCGGCCGGCGATTTTAAGGACGGGTCTGCCGCCGCCGCTGGCCCGGCGCATCAGGCTGGACCCCCCGAGGACGAAGCCCGCTGCCACGGCGACGATGGAAAGCGTGATGATAACCTTGTATTTTTGGATGTGCTCGATCATGGAATTCGGGTGGCTGTCGGTTCAGGGAACGCGAGGAGTTAAGATGGCGCGGAACGGTTCTTCAATGGTAATTCTCGCCGGATAGGGTGGAATCGTCCGCAAGCGGCCGAGAAATAGCGGGCAAATCGGCATCCGGCAAGCCGGATTGGCGGAATTTTCGCGGGGATATGCGGTGGTTTTGGCAAGAATCCAGCTTGCCTGCGGGGCGGATTCGGGGATCCTTGGCCGTTCGATGAACTTCTGCTGGATCAACGCGTTGCTGTGGGGAAATTCCGTGGCCCTGGCCTGGATGTGGGGGCTGGGCAGAATGGCGCCAACTTAACGAAGTTTTGGGATTTCTCTCATCCAATGAACCGTCGATGATCGGAAATCTTGTAGGCCGTGGGCCTACCCCAAGGAAGCCCCAGGGCGTTGCCCAAGTATGTTTCCGTGGGGCGGGCCATTGGCCCTCAAATTTTCTCTTTTGCATTTCCGTCGGGCGGGAAAGGTGGTAGGCTGGGCGCGTGAATTCACTCTGCGGACTGCCGCCACTCGCCTTTCTGGTTCTCGTTTGTTGCCAATGCACGCAGATCGGCCCGCCGGGCGGCGGACCGGACCCGTACGCGCCGCGCCTGGGACCACCGCCCCCGCCGTCGGGGCCGATTTCGATGGCCCAAATGCGCCGCGAGGTGAACCTGAAGGTGGACATGGTGCCGGCAGGAACCCACGGCCGCAAGGTCGTCCGACCGATGACCCCGCGCTTCATCACCATCCACGCCACCGAGAATCCCACAGCCGACGCCCGCCAACACGCGCTGGCACTCAAACGCGGCACCTTGCGGTCCGGTAAATCACCCCACGGCAACCGCATCGGTTACCTGATCTGGCATTTCACCGTGGACGACCATCAGGCGATCCAGCACATGCCAACCAACGAACAGGGCGAACACGCGGATTTCGACGGCCCGGGAAACCGCCTGTCCATCGGCATCGAAATGTGCGAAAACCGCGGCAGCAACCTGCGCGCCACCGTCGAACGCACGGCCAAACTCACCGCCATCGTCATGCAACGCAATGGCATCCCGCTTTCCAACGTCGTCCCCCACTACCATTGGCCGCGCCGCGGGAAACACCCACCTAACAAAAATTGCCCGCATTTCCTGATGGACTACGGCCGACCCGGCCCGAAGTGGCACGCCTTCCTCGGCCGGGTGGATTACTACGATCGGATGTTGGAAAACTGAGATGGTATGAGCCCCTCGATGACTGGCCTCAGCGAACAATACGGCAGCCCGCAAAATCGCGACGTCCTGCTGGATCCCGGCACGCGCTACGTCTGCCAACGCTGCACCGCCTGTTGCCGGTGGCCGGGCGACGTGCGCATCGAACCCGAAGAACTCGCCCCCATCGCCCGTTTCCTCGGCATCTCCGAAGACGAATTCATCCGCCATTTCACCCGCTTACGCACCAACCGCCAGGGACTCTCGCTCACCGAACGCGACAACCACGAATGCGTCATGCTCGAGGGCGACGCCTGCCGCATCCATCCCGTCAAACCCGCCCAATGCGACGGTTTTCCTAACAAATGGAACTTCCCCGGCTGGCGGCAGGTGTGCAAGGCAGTGGCGGCGGTTTGCAACCGCCATGCCTAACAAGAAATGGCATGGCGGATGCAATCCGCCGCCACGGCTTATCGGGAATGAATAAACCGCTCCCCGGTGCCGTTTCCAGTTGAAAGACCGTGAGGAAAAGCTTAGTATGCGGACTCTTGACTTTGCCACGTGAATTGCCTGAAGGAATGGTTCGTCCGAAGCGACTTGAGAACATCAAACGGTTGTTTGCGGGTGTATTGCCGTTTGCCTGGTTGGCGGTGCTGGTGGTTGCGGTGAGGGCGTTGCAGCACGAGTGGGGAGGATTCCATTTTTCATATTTGGCCGAGGAATTGCGGCGGATCGGGCTGTGGCATGTGGGGCTGGCGCTTTTTCTCACCGCCATAAGCCTGTTGTGCAATGCGTCGCTGGATTTGGTGGCCTTACGTTGGTTGCGGCGGGACCTGCCGGTGGGCAAGGTGTTGGGGACGGCGCTGATTGCGGGATCGTTCAGCATGAATGGCGGCGGAACGATTCTGGGCGGGGGCTCGATCCGCCTGCGGTTTTATGGCCAATACGGGCTGGAGCGGGCGGAGATCGCCAAACTCACCGGCTATCTGCTGATCGCCGGTTGGCTCGGCCACGCATTCCTGGCAGGCATCCTGCTGATGGTTTCACCGCCGGATCTGCCATGGTTGTCCATCGCGATGGGCCGTTGGCTCGGGGTGTTGTTGCTGGTTTCCTGCGGGGCGCTGGTGGTGCTGTCGGTCACGGGATTCCGTGGCAGAAAAATCCCGTATCTGCCGCCCTTGAAGCTGCTCGCGGTGACCATGGCGGTTTCCGCGCTGGACTGGTTGTTCGCCGGGTTGGCGCTGCGGGCGTTCCTGCCGGAGGCGATTCCCACCGTCGGATTCCTGGCGGTGACCGCGGTGGGCCAGGCGCTCGGGGCCGCCAGCCATGTCCCCGGCGGAGTCGGGGTGATGGAACTTTCCATCAGCAAACTGGCGGCGGGCATGATGTCGCCGCCGATGCTCGCCGGCGCCCTGCTCGCCTACCGGCTCACGTATTATCTGATCCCGTTCGTCATCGCCGTGGCCGCCGTGGCAGCCCGCGAAATCTGGTGCAAACGCCACTGGGCGAAAATCACCGTCGATGGCACCGCCAAGGCATGGTCCGCCATCGCCCCGCGCCTGGCCGGCATGAGCGCGCTGGCCGGCGGATTCGTCCTGATGCTTTCCGCCAACACGCCGATCAATGCGAACCGCCGTGCTTTGTTAGAAGATTTCATTCCGCTGCCGTATGTGGAGGCATCGCATTTTCTATCAAGCATTGCCGGGACGATCATGATCGTGGTGGCCAGCGGATTGTTGCGGCGGGTTCACGCCGCGTGGTGGATCGCGGTGCTGATGGCCACCGGCGGCATCGTGTTTTCGCTGGTGAAAGGATTTGATTGGGAGGAGGCGCTGGTGCTGTGTGTGTTTCTGGGTGCCTTGTTGCCGTTCCGGTCGAAGTTTCACCGGCACGCCGGGATCTGGACCCGCCGCTTCACCATCCAGTGGTGGGGATTGATCCTCTCCATCGTGGGCCTGACGTTCTGGTTCGGATTTTACACCCAGCGCCACATCGGCTACGAAAGCGACCTGTGGTGGCAGTATTCGTTTGAAAACGACGCCTCGCGTTTGTTGCGGGCGATCGCCGGCAGCGCGCTGATCCTGTTGTTTGTGGCGCTCATCCAATGGCTGCGGCCCGCACCACCGCGCGCCCGCACGCCGGTGCCGGATTTCGACAAAATCGCCGCCATGGTGGCCGCCAATTCCCGCTGCAGCAGCGCGCTGGCCCTGGTAGGCGACAAACGGTTTTTGTTCAATTCCGACCAGAGCGCGTTCCTGATGTACGGCGATCAGGGGCGGACACGGGTGGCGCTGGCCGACCCGGTGGGCGACGAGGAAAAATTCGAGGGCTTGTATTGGCGCTTTGCCGAACAGGCGCAGGACGAGGGGATGCGGGTCGCGTTCTATCAGGTGCCTGCGGCCATGATCCCGACCTGCGTGGAAATGGGGATGCGCGTGTTCAAACTCGGTGAGGAAGCCATGGTCCGGCTCGATACCTTCGATCTGGCAACCCCCGAACTGAAAAAATTCCGCAAGGTGACCAACCGTCTGGAGCGCGAAAATTGGCGCTTCGAGATCTGGCAACCGGATGAGGTCGCGGTACGCATCGGCGAACTGCGCGCGATCTCGAACGCCTGGCTAATCCACCACAATGCCCGCGAGAAAGGATTCTCGCTGGGGCGCTTCGACGACGACTATCTGTGCCGCCTGCCGGTGGCGGTCATCAGGGTGAACGGCAGGGCAACCGCCTTCGGCAATATCTGGCCGGGCAACGGCAAGGACGAACTGTCCACCGACCTGATGCGCCACCTGCCCGACGCTCCCAACGGCGTGATGGATTGCCTGTTCGTGCAACTCATGTTATGGGGCAAACAACAGGGCTACCAGAGGATACAATTTC